>Ga0049072_1000115_pt1 | contig 83825 bp, 77 predicted proteins | sample FECB27metaG_FD_55053 | JGI IMG/M metagenome (GOLD analysis project Ga0049072, IMG submission 55053) | Cyanobacterial communities from the Joint Genome Institute, California, USA - FECB-27 | ecosystem: Environmental > Aquatic > Thermal springs > Hot (42-90C) > Microbial mats | place: USA...
CGGCGCGCGCTCTGGAAAGAGCGCGCATGCCGAGCGGCTGGTGACAGCGGGTCCCGCGCCCTGGACCTATATCGCGACGGCGCAGGCTTTCGACGACGAGATGCGCGAGCGCATCGCCATCCACCTGGCGCGTCGCGGCGAGGGCTGGCGGACGGTCGATGCGCCACTCGACCTTGCTGGCGCGCTGGCCGCCGTTCCCGACGGGGAGGCGGTCCTGGTCGACTGCCTGACGCTGTGGCTGACCAACCACATGCTGGCCGAGCATGATGTCGACGGCGCTTGCGCGGACCTTGTGCGGGTTCTCGGGAAGCCGCGCGGTCCATGGTTCGTCGTGTCGAGCGAAGTAGGCCTGGGCATCGTGCCGGACAATGCGCTGGCGCGTCGCTTTCGCGATGCCGCAGGCACGCTCAACCAGCGGGTCGCCGCGGCAGCCGACCGGGTGCTGTTCATGGTGGCCGGGCTGCCGATGCAGGTGAAATGAGATGACGGCGATCGACGACGACAAGGCTGCCCGCCACAAGGCCAAGATGGCCAAGCGCAAGTCGGTGCAGGACGCCGAGGTGGCCGAAAAGACGATCGAGAAGGGGCTTCTGATCGTCAATACCGGGCCCGGCAAGGGCAAGACGACGGCCGCCTTCGGCCTGGCGCTGCGCATGATCGGCTATGGAAGGCGGGTCGGTGTCGTGCAGTTCGTCAAGGGCGCCTGGCACAGCGGCGAGAAGGATGCCTTTGCCGCCTTCGGCGACCAGGTGTCGTGGCACACGATGGGCGAGGGCTTTACCTGGGAGACGCAGGACCTTGCCCGCGACATCGCGGCGGCGCAGGCCGCCTGGGCCAAGGCGGAGGAGCTGATGGCGGATCCGACGATCAGCCTCGTCGTGCTCGACGAACTCAACATCGCGCTGCGCTACGACTATCTCGACCTCGACAGCGTGGTGGCGGCGCTGAAGGCGCGGCGCGGCGACCTGCATGTCGTGGTGACCGGCCGCAACGCCAAGCCCGCGCTGGTCGAGGCCGCGGATCTCGTGACGGAGATGGGCGCGGTGAAGCACCATTTTTCCGCAGGCGTGAAGGCTCAGAAGGGCATCGAGTATTAGCGCTAGCCCAGAAGCATGGTCGCGGCGGCGATGGCGCCGAACAGGGCGACCATGAGCAGGTCGGCGGTCCAGTAGAGTTTCAGCGCGCGCCGGATGTCGGCGCTGGTGAGGTCGCGCCGGCCGCCTTCGCCCATATAGGCGTAGTCGCCCATGACGCCGCCATAGGCGCGCGGACCGGCAAGCGCGATGCCGAGCGCGCCGGCCATCGCCGATTCGGGCCAGCCGGCATTGGGGGAGCGGTGTTTTCCTGCGTCGCGGCGCACCGCCCGCCAGGCCGCGGCCGGGTTGGCCCGTGGGACAAGGACGGCTGCGCCGATGATCAGAAGCGCCGACAGGCGCGAGGCCGGCAGGTTGACGAGATCGTCGAAGCGGGCGGAGGCCCAGCCAAACGCCTCGTGGCGCGGCGTGCGATGGCCGATCATGGAATCGGCTGTGTTGACGGCCTTGTAGGCTGCGGCACCGCCCAGCCCTCCAATGCCGAGCCACAAGGCCGGCGCGGCGATGCCGTCGGAAAAGTTCTCGGCAAGGCTTTCGATGGCCGCACGGCTGACGCCCGCCTCGTCGAGCCGGTCCGGATCGCGGCCGACGATTTGCGACACGGCCTTGCGACCGCCCTGCAGCCCTTCCGTCTCGAGCGCCAGCGCGACGGCGGCGACATGGGTGGCGAGGCTGCGCTGGGCAAGCAGGCTGCTTGCGACGATCGCCGTGAAGACGATCCCGAAGGGCAGCTGCGCGAAGACGAGCTCCAGCCCGTGGCCGATGCCGATGGCGACCAGCAGCAGCAGGACGAGCGTGCCGATGCCCGCACTCCTGCGCGCCGCTGCAGTGTCCTCGGCGCGGTTCAGCGTCTTGTCCAGAAAGGAAATGAGGTTGCCGATCCAGATCACCGGGTGGCCGATTGCGCGCACGAGCCTGTCGGGGTAACCGAAACAGAGCTCGGCCAGAAGCGACAGGAAGGCGAGCGGGAATGACATGGTGCTGGGGTTCTGACGGCTGGGACGGGGAGCGACACCTATCCGCTTTTGGCCGGGCGCGCCACAGGCCTATAAAGGCACAAGCGGGAGTTGACCCGTGATTGCCTCCGCCTTGCTGAACAAACAGGAACCTCCGGGAGGAGCTGAAATGCCGGTAATCCATGTATGCCCGCTGTCCAGGATCGACGAGACGGTGACGTCGAGCGGCGCCGTGCGGCTCCTGTCGTTGCTGGCCGAAGGCACGGCGATGACGCGGCCGGCGGCCATCGCGCAGGAGCATCACCTGCTGCTCTCGCTGCACGACATTGCCGAAGAGCGCGAGGGCATGACGCCGCCGGGCGAGGTGCATGTGGCGGCGCTGCTGGATTTCGCGCGCGGCTGGGACCGGGAAAAGCCGATGGTCATCAACTGCTATGCCGGCATCAGCCGTTCGACCGCGTCGGCCTACATCATCGCCGCGGCACTGGCGCCTCAGCGTGACGAGATGGAGCTGGCGCAGACATTGCGCGCGCTGTCGCCGTCCGCCACGCCCAATCCGCGGCTGATCGCGCTGGCCGACCGGGTGCTCGAGCGCGACAGGCGCATGGTCGATGCCATCGCCTCGATCGGGCGGGGGGCGGATGCGTTCGAGGGCGTGCCATTCGTGCTCAGTTTGGAACGGTGAAGAGAGGTTGCACCGGGGTCGTGCGTCCTTCGACAGGCTCCCCTTCGACACTCCACTCCTTCGCGGTGGCCGCTCAGGGCGTCATCCCGGAAGCCGATCGGAGCGAAGCGGAGACGGCTGTCCGGGACCCATTCCGTGCGCATGCCAAGTAACGGAATGGGTCCCGGATATTCGCATCTCGCTATGCTCGATCGCGAATTCCGGGATGACGCAAACGCTTGTTAATGAGCTTGTCGGAAAGTTACGGCAGCCAGTCGTCCAGCTTCGCCTTGCGTACGTCCCGCAGCAACGTGACAAACCCGTCGGCCTGGTGATCGGCGGTAAGGCGGCCCTTCTCGGCGGTGGCGGCGGCGGCGTTGCCGACGACGCCATGCGCGTTGAGATCGCTGGCGATCCAGGCATAGGCATGCGTTCCGGTCTGGCGCAGAAGCGCGAATTCGGCCTCGGCGCGCTCGACGTTGGAGACGAAATTCTCCGCGTTCGCCATCTCGACCAAGTCGGGTCGGAAATGCAGCATCAGCGACGTCTCCATGTCGCCGCCATGGATGCCATAGCGCATCTCGGCATCCGTATAGAGCCCCGCGGGCACGCCGAAGCGCGTCCAACTCGTCTTGACCGCCAGCATCTTGAAGGCGACGCGCAGTTCGCGCGTGACGATGCCCATGATCTCCTCGTTGCCGCCATGCGCATTGACGACGACCAGCTTCCTGACCCCGGCGCGATTGACCGAGGCGCCGAGCTCGGCCCAGCTCTGGATGGCGGCGAGCGGAGAGAGCGTCAGCGTGCCGGGGGCATGGACATGCTCGTTGGACTTGCCAACCGCCTGGACGGGCAGGATGCGGATGTCGAGGTCTTCGGGCAGACGCGCGATGACGGTCTCCAGCATGCCCTGCATGATGGTCGTGTCGGTCGAGACCGGCAGATGCGGCCCATGTTGCTCGATGGCCGCGACCGGCAGGACCGCGATCGTCGCCTCCGGGTCGATCGAGGCATACTCGGTCGTTCGATAGTCGCCCCACCAGATGCGTCGTCTACTGCTGTTCATCGGACACCGTCATGCGTCGTTCGGAAACAGAATGGCCTCATAGTCCTGAGCGCCGTTCAGGATGTGTAGCACGTCAATCGTGTTCGCGCCGACTCGGTAGAAAATCAGATAGGCCCCATGAGTGCGACGGCGTATCTCGGTATGCTCGAATCGGGGGACGACCGGGAAAGCACGTGGCATCTCGGCGAGACGACGACACCGGTCGAGAAGTTCCGCGACGAAACTGGCGGCCCTGCGAGGGTTGTCGCGCGCAATGTAGTCGCCGATCGCAATCAGATCGGCTCGCGCCTGATCGGTGATGACGACGATCACGAACCGCGTTCTTCAGCCATGCCCAGATACCTGGCGACAAGCTCGCGCTCGATCTCGTCGACGGGTCTGCCACGCCCCGCGTCCGCGTCGGCCAGGCCGCGGCTGATGGCGGCGTCGAGCAGCACGAGGCGTTTCTCGCGCTCTTCGACCAGCCGCACACCCTCGCGCAACACTTCGCTGCGCGAGTTGTAGCGGCCGGTCTTCACCAGATCGGTGACGTAGGTTTCAAGCCTGGTTCCGAGGTTGGCACTGCTTGCCATGTCATTTCTCCTGCCGGCATGATGCCATGCGCGGATAACTGTTAGCAAGTTCGATTGATGTGGCTGTACCGCTGACCCGGCCCTCCGCGACGGCTTCGGGCGTTCGTCCCTAAGATCGACAAATCATCGTCGATCTTTCGACCTGCGGTCGAACGGTCCTCACCCCGCCGCGATCGCCTCGATCTCGACCTTGAACTCCGGGCGCGCAAAGCCCGAGACGATCATCAAGGTCGATGCGGGCGCAGGGTCGGAAAACAGGCGGTCGCGGACATCCATGTAGGGGCGAAGGTGAATCCTGTCCGTGACATAGGCGTTTATCCTCACAATGTGAGTCAGGGACATGCCGGCCTCGCCGAGGATCGCCGCGATGTTGGCAAAACAGAGTTCGGCCTGCGCGCCGGCGTCCTCCGGAACGCGGTCGTCCGGGCCGATGCCCAGTTGGCCGGAACACAGGACCAGCCGGTTTCCGGCGGGCACCTCGACGCCATGACTGTAGCGGGCGAAAGGCGGCTTGATGCTTTTCGGCGTCAGGAATCGGAACATGCGGTCGTCCTTTTCACCGAGCCTAGGCGGACGGGGGATGGGCATCAAGGCGGCGGCTGCACCCATACCGCGCAAGATGGACAGGCGTTCAAAAAATAGGCACGATGATGCCTTGCCGTGGCGTGACTATCGGCTGAAGTGGCCTAGGTTTGTCTGTTGGGTGGGATGCGGGGGCACGACATGCGATGGCACGTCTCTTGCGTTCTGAACCTCTGGTGTCGATTATCCGCGCCGACGGCGCGGTCAAAATTGTGAGGGCAGTTTCGATGAAGATGACAAGTCTCAAGTCCGCGGCCGGCGTGGCCATCCTGGCTTCCAGCTTCGGCGGCGCGCATGCGAACGAAGCGGTGACGTTCGGCACGAACTGGCTCGCCCAGGCGGAGCATGGCGGCTACTACCAGGCCGTTGCCGACGGCACCTATGCCGCTTGCGGCCTCGACGTGACGATCATGCAGGGCGGACCGCAGGTGAGTGGACGGCCGCTGCTGCTGGCCGGCAAGATCCATTTCTACATGGGCGGCAACATGCAGCAGGCCTTTGACGCGGTCGCCCAGAACATCCCGCTCAGGGTCGTGGCCGCCTCGTTCCAGAAGGAGCCCCAGGTGGTCATGTCGCACCCGGGCGAGGGGCTCGACACATGGGAGGATCTGCCGAAGGCCGAGCAGTACATCATCGGTGACGAAGGTGCGCAGAGCTTCCTGCTCTGGATGGCCACCGAGCACGGCTTCGATCTCGGCAAGCGCGTGCCCTACACCTTCAATTCGGCGCCGTTCCTGGCCAACAAGAAGTCGATCCAGCAGGGCTATGTCACGTCGGAACCGTTCGCGATCGAGCGGGAAGGCGGGTTCGTTCCCAACCAGTTCCTGCTCGCCGACTATGGCTACAACACCTATTCCACGACCATCGAGACGATGCAGGACACGATCGACAACAAGCCCGAGGCGGTGAAGTGCTTCGTCGATGGCTCCGCGAAGGGCTGGTACAACTATCTCTACGGCGACAACAAGGCCGCCAACGACCTGATCAAGAAGGACAATCCGGACATGGCGGATGACCAGATCGCCTTCTCGATCGCCCAGATGAAGAAGTTCGGCATCGTCGATTCGGGTGACGCGGAAAAGCTCGGCATCGGCGCGATGAGCGATGCGAATATCCAGAGCTTCTACGACAAGCTGGTCGCTGCCAAGGTGATGCCAGCCGGTATCGACATCAAGAAGTCCTACACGCTGGACTTCGTCAACAAGGGCGTCGGCCTCGACCTGAAGAAGTAGGCAAGGTCCGCAGACAATGCTCCAGCCGGCGGCGCCGATGCGCGAGATGACGAGCGGCAAACCGCTCCTCATCCTGCGCGGGGTTGGAAAAACCTTCTCCAATGGCGTCGCTGCGCTGCGCGATGCCGACCTGACGCTTCGGGAAGGCGACTTCGTCAGCCTTCTCGGGCCGTCGGGCTGCGGCAAGTCGACGGCGCTGCGGATCATCGCCGGCCTGTCGACGCCGACGGCGGGCACGCTGGACTGGCGGGGCGGGGCCTTCACCGGGCCGTCCAGCATCGGTTTCGTGTTCCAGGAGCCAACGCTTCTGCCGTGGGCCAATGTGTTCGACAATGTCTGGCTGCCGCTCCGGCTGAAGGGCGTTTCGCGCGCCAAGGCCGCGCCTGCGATCACCGAACTGCTGGAGCGGGTGCGGCTGACCGGCTTCGAAAAGGCCATGCCGCGCGAACTGTCCGGCGGCATGAAGATGCGCGTGTCGATCGCGCGCGGGCTGGTGACCAAGCCGCGGCTGCTTCTGATGGACGAGCCGTTTGCCGCACTTGACGAGATCACGCGCTTCCGGCTGAACAACGACCTGCTCGACCTGTGGCAGGACGAGCGCTTCACAGTGGTCTTCGTGACGCACAGCGTGTTCGAAAGCGTCTTCCTGTCGAACCGCATCGTGGTGATGGCGGCGCGCCCGGGACGGGTGTTCGAAGAGCTTGCCGTCGACGCACCCTATCCGCGCGACGAGACATTTCGCACCTCGCCGGAATATGCGGCGCTCTGCCGACGCGCGTCGGATGTGCTGGTCGGCGCTATCCACGCGACGTCGGGCAATGCACGATCGGGGCCGCAGCATGACGGCCATTGAGCAGTCCGGCCCCTCTGTCGTGCTGGATGCGGAGGAAGAGCGTCGGCTGCGCAATGCGCGCCTCGAGCGTATCGGCAGATGGGTGCTGCCGCTCGCCATCATGATGGCGGCGCTGTTTGCCTGGGACCGGATCTGCGTGTGGAACGAGATTCCGCAATACATCCTGCCGCGGCCTGGCGTCGTGCTCGACACGCTGATCAAGGACGCATCGCTGCTGTTCTCGTCGCTGCTTGTGACGCTGCGCATCACCTTTCTCGGGCTGCTTCTGGCGGTGACGGGCGGCGTCGGCCTCGCAATCCTGTTCACCCAGTCGAAATGGGTGGAGATGTCGTTCTTTCCCTTCGCCATCGTGCTGCAGGTGACGCCGATCGTTGCGATCTTTCCGCTGATCAACATCTATGTCGACAACCAGACCGCCAAGCTTCTGCTGTGCTCGTGGATCGTGGCGTTCTTTCCGATCCTGTCCAATACGACGCTCGGCCTCAACTCGGTCGACCGCAATCTGATCGACCTGTTCAAGCTGAACGGCGCCTCGCGCTGGCAGCAGCTCTGGCACCTGCGCCTGCCGGCAGCGATGCCGTATTTCCTGGGCGGGCTGAAGATCGCGGGCGGCCTGTCGCTGATCGGCGCCGTGGTGGCCGAGTTCGTCGCGGGTTCGAGCGGCCAGTCGTCGGGGCTCGCTTCGCGGATCATCGAGGCGGGCTACCGGCTGAACGCGCCGCGGCTGTTTGCCGCCCTGTTTCTGATTTCGCTGGCCGGCATCGTGATCTTCCTGCTTCTATCGATGATATCGCATCTGATGCTGCGCCGATGGCACGAAAGCGCGCTTACGGCGGATAGGTAGAAAGTGCAGTTGTGACGGCCATCCTCCTCCGGCATATGGGCGTGGCAGGAGGGTGAGGGGTGGCAATGCGGGACGCGATCAAGATACCGACGCGCGGATGGTTCGTGCTGACGAACGCGCGCGTGCATGCGTCCCTGACGCCTGGCCTGTCCGGGCCGTTCGACGGCGAGGGTTTCGCGCTGGCCGACATCGCCGTTGCCGACGGCAAGATCACCGGAATCGCGCAGCGCGCCGACAAGCCCGCGCCGCCGCGCGCCATCGATCTCAAGGGGCGCATCGTGCTGCCCTGCTTCGTCGACTGCCACACGCATATCGACAAGGGCCATATCTGGCCGCGCATGCCCAACCCCGACGGGTCCTTCATGGGCGCGCTCGATGCGTCCGGCACCGACCGGCTGGTGCGCTGGAACGCGCGCGACATCGAGCGGCGCATGGATTTCGCGCTGCGCTCGGCCTATGCGCATGGCACCAAGGCGGTGCGCACGCATCTCGACTCGGTGGCTCCGCAGGAGACGATTTCCTGGCCGGTGTTCGAGGCGATGCGCGAGGCCTGGCGCGGACGCATCGAGCTGCAGGCCGCCTGCCTGCTCGGCATCGAGGGGGTGCGCGACGCAGCGTGGTTTGCCGGGCTCGCCAGGCGGGTCGCCGATGCCAAGGGCGTGCTTGGCGCCGTCACCTACATGATGCCGGATCTAGACACGCTGCTCGATACGATGTTCCGCACCGCGATCGCGCACGGGCTCGACCTCGATTTCCATGCCGACGAGACGGACGATGTGTCGGCCGTGTCGCTGCGCCGGATCGCCGAGGCTGCGCTGCGCCACCGCTTCGAAGGCAGGATCCTCGTCGGGCACTGCTGTTCGCTGGCGCGCCAGCCCGACAAAGCGGTGCGCGAGACCCTCGACAAGGTGGCCGAGGCGGGGCTCTCGGTCGTGTCGCTGCCGATGTGCAACATGTACCTGCAGGACCGTCGCACGGACCGCACCACGCCGCGCTGGCGTGGCGTGACGCTGCTGCACGAGATGCGCGCGCGCGGCATACCCGTCATGGTCGCCTCCGACAACACCCGCGATCCCTTCTATGCCTATGGCGATCTCGACATGCTGGAGGTCTATCGCATGGCGACGCGCACCCTGCAGTTCGACCATCCCGTCGGCGACTGGCCACGCACCGTTGCCGCCACGCCGGCACAGGCGATGCGGCTGGACGATGCCGGCATGCTCGTCGCCGGCGGCGGGGCCGACATGGTGATCTTTCGCGGGCGCAGCTGGACCGAATTGCTGTCGCGGCCCGAATCGGATCGGATCGTGATCCGCGCCGGCCAGCCGATCGTCCGCGCCATCCCCGACTATGCCGAACTCGACGACCTGATGGTGTGAATCGATGGACATTGCCGCGCTGAAGCGAGATCTCGAGGGGTTGAAGGTCGAAGACAACCCGGCCATCGTCCAGCAGAAGAGCCGCGATTTCTACTGGTACAGCCCGGTGCTGAAGCGCCAGCTCGACGAGGTGACCGGGCATCTGGTGGTCTCGCCGCAAAACGAGGCCGAACTCATCCGCGTGCTCGCAGCTTGCCACCGGCATGGCGTGCCGGTGACGCCGCGCGGGACGGGCACGGGCAATTACGGGCAGGCGATGCCGCTGTCGGGTGGCGTGGTGCTGTCGCTCGCCGACATGAACGCGGTGACGTCGATTGCGTCGGGCCGCGTGGTCTGCGAGCCGGGGGCGATCATCGCCGACATCGACAAGGCGACCCGCACGCATTCGGCGCAGGAACTGCGCATGCATCCCTCGACCTATCACACCGCCTCGATCGGCGGCTTCATTTCAGGCGGTTCCGGCGGCGTCGGCTCGATCCGCTGGGGCGGCTTGCGCGATTTCGGCAATGTGCTGCGGCTGCGGGTGGTGACCATGGAGGCGGAGCCCAGGGTGCTGGAACTCACGGGCTCGGACCTGCACAAGGTGACGCATGCCTATGGCACCAACGGCATCATCTCCGAGGTCGAGATGCCGCTGACGGCAGCCTATGAATGGGTGGACGTGATCGTCGGCTTCGACGATTTTTCGCGGTCGGCGCACTACGCCAATGCGCTCGCCTGCCAGGATGGACTGCTGACCAAGCTGATCACGGCGATCGCGGCGCCGGCGCCCTTCCTCTATCTCAAGCGGCACCAGAAGTTTTTCACCGAGCAGATGAGCGTCTGCATCGTCATGGTGGCTGCGCAGTCGCTCGATGCGTTTCTCGCCTTCACCAGGCGGGAGGATGGCGACGTTGTGTTCAACGCGGCCACTGCCAGCGAAGAGGACAGGAAGGGACTACCGCCGGCCTATGAGCTGGCCTGGAACCACACGACGCTGCGCGCGCTGCGCGTCGAGCCGGCGATCACCTATCTGCAGTCGCTCTATCCCTTCCCCAACCAGCTGGCGCTGGTCGACGAGATCGAGGCGATGTTTCCGGGCGAGCTGATGTCGCATCTGGAGTTCGTGCGCTTCGACGGCAACATTACCTGCTTTGGCCTGCCTTTGATCCGCTTCACCTCGGAGACGCGGCTCGACCGGATCATCGAGATGCATGAGGAGGCCGGCTGCCCGATCTTCAATCCGCACCGCTACACGCTGGAGGAGGGCGGCATGAAGCAGACGGACGACGTGCAGCTCGCCTTCAAGCGGCAGGCGGACCCTCAAGGGTTGCTCAACCCCGGCAAGATGATCGCCTGGGAGAATCCGGACTACGACTACCGGAGCGGCAAGGTGTTTCTGTTCAAGGGGCTGGAGCAGGCGTGACGGGCGGCGACACCGTACCCACTCATGGGGAGGATGGCGCCGAGTGCCGGGTGCGTTCGGTTGCGCGCTTCCGCACGACCCCCACCCCGATCCGCTACGCGGATCGACCCTCCCCGCAAGGGGGAGGGTAAAGAGCCATGAACGTCCTCGTGCTCCATGCGCACCCCGTCGAGACGAGCTTCAACGCCGGGCTGCACCGGCTGATGGTCGAGCGGCTGACGGCAGGAGGGCATGTGGTCGACGACTGCGATCTCTACGCCGAGGATTTCGACCCGAGGCTGACGCGGGCGGAGCGGCTCGGCTACCACGATGTGCGCACCGATGACGAACCTGCGGCGCCCTATGTCGCGCGGCTGTTGCGGGCGGAGGCGCTTGTGCTCAGCTATCCCGTGTGGAACTACGGCTATCCCGCCATTTTGAAAGGCTATTTCGACCGGGTGTTCCTGCCCGGCGTGTCATTCCGGCTGGTCGACGGAAAGGTGCAGCCGTCGCTGCACAACATCACGAAGGTCGCGGCGGTGACGACCTATGGCGGCAGCCGGTTTCGCGCCATGCTGATGGGCGATCCACCGCGCAAGATAGTCAAGCGCATGCTGCGGGCGACCGTGAAGCCGGGGGCGACGGTGAGTTATCTCGCGCACTACGCGATGAACCTCTCGACCGAAGACAGCCGGGGCGCCTTTTGCCGCAGGGTCGCCAAAGCCATGGATGGCTTCTGATGCGGGTCCTGCTCGTCTACTGTCACCCGGTTCCAGACAGTTTCTGCGCGGCGCTGCGCGACGTGGCCATCGAGGTGCTGACGGGCAGGGGCGACGAGGTGCGGGTGACCGACCTCTATGCCGAAAAATTCGATCCGGTGATGGGCTGCGAGGAACGGCGCAGCTACAACCACCACGCGCCGCAGGACCCGGCGCTCAAGCCGCATATCGACAATCTGAAATGGGCCGAGGCGATCCTCTTCGTCTATCCGACCTGGTGGTACGGGCTGCCGGCGATGATGAAGGGCTGGCTGGACCGGGTGTGGGCGACGGACGTCGTCTTCAAGCTGCCCGTCGGCAAGGGGCGCATCACATCGCTGATGGGGCATGTGACGCGGATCGGGGTGATCACCACCTGCGGCGCGCCGCTGTGGTGGACGATCCTTGTGGGACAGCCGGGGCGCAAGACCATCATGCGCGGCATGCGAGCGCTGTGCGCCTCGCGCTGCAGGACGCTTTTCCTGGCGCACTATCTAATGGACGCCTCGACAAAGGATACGCGGACGGCGTTTCTGGAGAAGGTGCGGCGGAAGTTGGAGCGGTGGTGAGTGCGGTCGTGGACAGAGGCTACCGGTTGGTCTCTTCGAGCTTGTGGACGCGCATCTCGACGCGCCGGTTGTAGGCGTGCATGTCGGTCAGTTGGGTGCCGATGCTGGAAACGTCGTTGCTCGTACGGCGCAAGATTTCCATCATAACGGTCATGTCTTCGCGCATGGTGCGCACTTCGCCCAGGATGGCATCCTGTTGACGGGCCAGAAAATTAAGATCGACCATACTATCAGCCATCGCTAGTTCTCCCTCAACGGTTACTATAGCACGACTGGATTGGGCCGAAAAAGAACAATCAGCCCCGCACCCGCTCCGCCTTCGGATCATACATTGGCCTGATGCTCGCCTGCGCGCCAAAGTGCTCTCCCGCGATCTCCACGACGTAGGAGGAGGCAAGCAGGTCGGCCTCGCTCTCGCCGGGGCAGGGTACGTATCCCAAACCGATCGCGCCGCCGAGGTGGTGGCCGTAATTGCCCGAGGTGATCGTGCCGACGATCTTGCCGTCGCGCAGAAGCGCCTCGTTGTGGAAGAGCAACGGCTCGGGGTCGGTGAGGCGGAACTGGACGAGGCGGCGGCCAAGCCCGGCGTCGCGCTTCCTCAGCACCGCGTCGCGGCCGATGAAGTCGCCCTTCGCCGTCTTCACGGCAAAGCCGAGGCCGGCTTCCAGCACATGGTCCTCGTCGGTGATGTCATGGCCGAAATGGCGGAAGGCCTTTTCGATGCGGCAGGAATCGAGCGTGTGCAGGCCGCAGAGTTTCAGGCCGAGATCGGCGCCCGCCTCGTGCAGCGCCTCGAAGACATGGGCGGCCTGTTCGGTCGAGACATAAAGTTCCCAGCCGAGTTCGCCGACATAGGTGACGCGGTGCGCGCGGGCGAGGCCCATGCCGATCTCGATCTCCTGGAATGTGCCGAAGGGATTGTTGTCGTTGGAAAAATCGTTCGGGCTGATCTTCTGGATCAGTTCGCGTGATTTCGGTCCCATCAGGCACAGCACGGACTCGGCTGCGGTCACGTCGGTGATGACGGCGAAGGCGTCGCCGACATGGCGGCGCAGCCAGGCGAGATCGCGCTGCAGGGTCGCGCCGGGCACGACGAGGAAGAAGGCGGTGTCCGAGAGGCGGGCGACTGTCAGGTCGCTCTCGATTCCGCCGCGCGCGTTCAGCATCTGGGTGTAGACGATCTTGCCGGGCGCGACGTCGAGATCGTTTGCGCACACGCGTTGCAGCAAGGCGAGCGCATCGCGGCCCTCGACGCGGATTTTTCCGAAAGACGTCATGTCGAACAGGCCGACGCCGGTGCGCACGGCCATGTGCTCGTCGCGCTGGTTGTCGAACCAGTTCTGTCGCTTCCACGAATAGCGGTATTCACGCTCCTGGCCGGGTTTGGCGAACCAGTTGGCGCGCTCCCAGCCGGCGACTTCGCCGAAGACCGCGCCGCGCGCCTTCAGATGCTCGTGCAGCGGGGAGCGGCGGATGCCGCGGGCGGACGCCATCTGGCGGTAGGGGAAATGGTCGGCATAGAGCAGGCCGAGCGTCTCGGTCACGCGGGCCTTGAGATAGGATCGGTTCTTCTGGAAGGGCTGGGTGCGGCGGATGTCGACCTCCCAGAGGTCGAAGGGCGCCTCGCCGTCGTTGATCCACTGCGCCAGCGCCATGCCGGCGCCGCCCGACGAGACGATGCCGATGGAATTGTAGCCGCAGGCCATCCAGTAGCCGGACAGTTCCGGCGCTTCGCCGAGATAGTAGCGGTCGTCGGGCGTAAAGCTCTCGGGGCCGTTGAAGAAGGTATGGATGCCGGCCGTCTCCAGCATCGGCATGCGGTTGACGCCCATCTCGAGGATCGGCGCGAAATGATCCATGTCCTCGGGCAACTGGTCGAAGCAGAAGTCCTCGCGGATGCCGTCCATGCCCCAGGGCTTGGCCACCGGCTCGAAGGCGCCGAGCATCATCTTGCCGGCGTCTTCCTTGTAGTAGGCGCATTCGTCCGGCACGCGCAGCACGGGCAGGCGGCCCAGGCCGGGGATCGGCTCGGTGACGAGGTAGAAGTGCTCGCAGGCGTGCAGCGGGATGTTGACGCCCGACATGGCGCCTAGATCGCGGGCCCACATGCCGGCGCAGTTGACGACGATATCGGCCTCGATGGTGCCGGTCTCTTGCCCGCGGGCCCAGGAGACGCCGGAAACGCGGCCGTCCTTCTGGTGCACCGCGGTGACCTTGACGCCCTCGACGATTTTGGCGCCACGCTGGCGCGCACCCTTGGCCAGCGCCATGGCGATGTTGGCGGGGTCGCACTGGCCATCGAGCGGCAGGTGAACGGCACCGACGACATCGGCGATGTTGAGATGCGGGTACATCCCGCTGACTTCGGCGGGCGAGATCTCGCGCACGTCGACATCGAAGGCACGCGCCAGCGAGGCCTGGCGGTAGATCTCGTGCTTGCGCTCCTCGGTGAGCGCCACCGTGATCGAGCCGACCTGCCGCATGCCGGTGGCGACGCCGGTCTCTTCCTCGAGCTTGACGTAGAGGTCGGCGGAGTATTTGGCGAGCCGCGTCATGTTCATCGAGCCGCGCATCTGCCCGATGAGGCCGGCTGCGTGCCAGGTCGTGCCGCAGGTGAGCTGCTTGCGCTCGAGCAGGATAATGTCGGTCCAGCCGAGCTTGGCGAGATGATAGGCGACCGAGCAGCCGGACACGCCGCCGCCGATGATGACGGCACGGGCTTTTGTGGGGAGGGGGGTCATGTTGGACTTCTTTCAACGAGGCTCGGCGCTGATGTCTCCCTCCCCCTTGTGGGGAGGGGTAGGGGGTGGGGGTACGACGGTGGTTGGGTTCGGCGCTGAAAATGGAGCGATGCGCTCAGCCGAATTCGCTTGCCGCACCCCCACCCTGTATCCCTCCCCACAAGGGGGAGGGAGTCGTCCGCGTCCCGTTCCTCAGTCAGAGGCAGGTCGCTCATGCGGCTTTTCTTTCATAGGTCGCGATGAAGCGCCTGAGACGCTTGGCGGCTTCCTTGAGCACATGTTCGGGCTGGGTCAGCGCGATGCGGATGTGGCCCTTGGCGGCCTCGCCGAAGCTGGCCCCCGGCATGACGCCAACCTGCTCGGCGTCGAGCAGCGCCCAGGCAAACGTCTCGCAGTCGGGTTCGATGGCGCTGACGTCGAGCATGACATACATGCCACCCTCCGAGCCGCGCACGACCACATGGTTGACGCCGCGGATTTCGTCGAGAAAGAGCGTGCGCCGGCCGGCATAGAGCTCCGCGATCTCCTTGACGCCGTAGCCATTTTCCAGCGCCTCGATGGCGGCGCGCGAGACGAAATCGTTGAGCCCGTAGGCGTTGACCAGATTGAGGCTGATCAGCAGCGTGATCATCTCCTCGGGACCGGTGAGCCAGCCGATGCGCCAGCCGGTCATGCCGTGGCTCTTCGACATCGAGTTGATGACCAGCGTGCGCTCCGCCATCCCGGGCAGGCCCCGCGGCGAGATATGTTCGCCACCGCCGAGCGTCCAGTAGACCTCGTCGGAGAGCAGCCAAAGATCGTGGTCGCGGCAGACGCCTGCGATGGCTTCCAGTGTCTCTCTGGAATAAACGGCGCCGGTCGGGTTGTTGGGCGTGTTCATCAGGATGGCGCGGGTGTTGGGCTGGATCGCTGCCTCGATCGCCGCGCGGGTCGGCTGGAAACCGTCGGCGGCGCGCGCCTCGACCACCGTGAAGTCGGCGCCCGCCGAGCGGAAGGTGCCGGGATAGGTGGCATAGTAGGGCGCGACGACGATGGCGTGATCGCCGTCATCGACGACGGCGTGGACGGCGGCATAGAGCGCCGACTGGCCGCCCGGGGTGGCGATGACCTGGTCGATGGTGGTCTCGATGCCGGTGCACTGGGTGGACAGCTTGGCCATCGCGGCGCGCAGGCGCGGGATGCCCGGAAGCTGGGTGTAATGGTGGTGACCGGCGCGCAGCGCGGTGACGCAGGCCTCGACTGTCTCGCTCGGCGTATCGAAGTCATGGTCGCCCACCGACAGCATGATGATGGGCTCGCCGGCCTCCTTGCGCTGCCAGGCGGAGAAATGCAGCTCCCAGCCGTCCTTGCCGGAAGGGATGATGCCGGAGATCCGGGCGGAGGGTCTAGGCATCGAATGCTCCCACAAGGGTGAAACCGTCGTTCGTCAGCCGGTCGCGCAGGGCCGCGATATGCTGCGGGCCGACTTCGCAGCAGCCGCCGACGATGGCCGCGCCAGCCTGCGCCCAGTCGGAGCCGTACTCGGCGTATGCCGCCGGATCGAGGTCATGGCGCGCGTGCAGAACGTCGACGGTTCCGCCATGCTTCAGGGCTTCGACCGCGGTGAAGCCATTGGCATAGGCGCCGACCCGGCCACCGAGCGCGATCAGTTCGGACAGCGCGGCACTGACCGCTTCCGGCCTGCTGCAGTTCACGAGGCGCGCGGCGACCGGCAGCGCGCCCAGCACGGCGGATGCGACGGCCAGCGTCTCGCCGCTGCGCAGGCGCGGCGTGCCGTGATCGGCGAGTGTCCACGATACCCAGACCGGCTTGCCGGCCTCGCAGGCTGCCGTCACCGCCGCGAGCGCCTCGTCGGCGGACGCCATGGTCTCGCACAGGAACAGGTCGACGTGATCCGCCTGTTCCGCGACGATGCGGCGATAGATGTCGACCGTCTGTTCGAAGGAAATGGTGAGGGCGGGCGCATAGCTGCCGAAGAGCGGCGGCAGGCAGCCGGCGATCGCGACGCCTGTCGCGCCGGCCTGGTCGATGGCTGCCCGGGCGAGTTCGATGGCGCGCCTCTGCAGCGGCTTGAACATCTCGCCCGCTCCCTCGCGCGCCAGCCGCTCCGGCGTCGCCGCATAGGTGTTGAGCGTGATGACGCGGGCACCGGCCGCGATGAACTCGGCATGCAGGTCGCGCACGAGGTCGGGCTCGTCCATCAGCACCTTTGCCGACCAGAGCGGCGTGGGCGCCGCCTTCGAGCGGCGCAACAGTTCCTGGCCCATGCCGCCATCGGTCAGTACGACATTGCTCATGCGCGCAGCCTTTCGTTCTTCGGATCCCACAGCGGAGCGTCCGGCTGCACGATCGCGGCGAAGCGCTCGCCAAAGATCTCGACCTCGACCCTGTTGCCGGGCTCGGTAAGATCGGCGCGCAGCATGCCGAGCGCGATCGACTTGTCCACACGATATCCCCAGCCTCCGGACGTCGTCTCGCCGACGATCGCCCCGCCGTGCCAGAGCGTCGACATGTAGGGCGCGTCAAAGTCGCCAGGCGCGTCAAGCACCAGCGTGACGAAGCGTTTTGCGACACCCTGCTGACGCTCGTTCTCCAGCGCCGCCTTGCCGGCGAAGTTGGGCTTGTCCCACTTGACGAAGCGGTCGAGGCCGCCCTGCAGGATGGTGTAGTCGGTCGACAAATCGCCCTTCCAGGCGCGGTAGCCCTTTTCCAGCCGCAGGCTGTCGAGCGCGAACATGCCGAAGGGCTTCAGGCCGTGAGTCTGGCCGGCGTCCCATACCGCGTCGAAGATGGCTGCGGTGTCCTCGACCTTGGTGTGGATTTCCCAGCCAAGCTCGCCGGCAAAGGAGACGCGCACGAGCTGGCACCAGCGCCCGGCGATCTGGACGGACTGGTGCGACAGCCAGGGCAGCGACAGGTCTGCATCGCAGACCTCGCCCAGAATCTGTCGCGATTTCGGGCCAGTCAGGATCTGGCAGGCGAAGCCGTCGGTGACGTTTTTCAGTTCGATCGGAGTCCCTTGCGGCAGATGCTTCGCAAGCCACTCGAAGTCGTGCAACTCGGCGACCGAGGCGGTGATCAGGAAGAAGGAGTCTTCGCCGAGCGCCATGATCGACATTTCGGTGACGATGCGGCCGCCCTGGTCGGCGAAGTAGCCGAGGCCGATGCGGCCGGGTTTCGGCACGGCGCCGGTGATCATGCCGGTCAGCCAGGCGCGGGCGCCGTCGCCGGACAAGCGGTAGCGCGAGAAGCCGGGCAGGTCGAGAATGCCGGCGGCGTCGCGCACCGCAAGGCACTCCTCGCGGACGCGCTGCTGCCAGGGACCGTCGCGGCGGAAGGTCAGCGTGCTTTCCTCCGACGTGTCGTCGCCGGGCTTGGCGTACCAGGTGGCGCGCTCCCAGCCATTATACGCGTTGAACTCGGCGCCCAGCGCGGCAATGCGGTCGTGGATCGGCGAGAGTTTTCGGTTGCGCGCGGCCGGCCAGGCATGGCGCGGGAAATTGATGGCGTATTCGTTGCCGTAGATTTCCATGCCCTTGGCGACCGCATAGTCCGGCGCGGCGGCAAAGGCGGTGAAGCGGCGGGGGTCGCAGGACCACATGTCCCATTCCGTCTGGCCCTGCGTAACCCATTCGGCGAGCACCTTGCCGGCCCCGCCGCCCTGGGCGATGCCGAAGGTGAAGACGCAGGCCTCGAAGGCGTTGGGGACGCCGGGCATCGGGCCGATCAGCGGGTTGCCGTCCGGCGTGTAGGGGATCGGGCCGTTGATGACCTTGGAGAGGCCGGCGGTGCCGAGGATCGGCACGCGGGCGATGGCATCGTTGAGATAGTGCTCCAGACGCTCGAGATCGTCGGGGAAGAGCTGGAAGGAGAAATCGTCGGGCATCGGGTCGTTGTTGGTCGCCCAGTGCGCGCGGCAGTTGCGCTCGTAGGGGCCGAGATTCATGCCGTTCTTCTCCTGCCGCAGATAGTAGGAGGTGTCGACGTCGCGCAAGAGCGGCAGCTTGCCGCCATGCGCCTTCGACCATGCGGCGAGTTCCGGGATTTCCTCGAACAGGATGTACTGATGGCTCATCACCATCATCGGCACGTCGCGGCCGAACATTTTTCCGACCTCGGCGGCGCGATAGCCGGCTGCGTTCACGACGATTTCGCAGCGGATTTCGCCCTGCGGGGTGACGACGACCCATTCGTTGTTGTCGCGTCGCACCGAGGTGACCGGGCAGAAGCGGATGATCTTCTGGCCGAGGTCGCGCGCGCCCTTGGCAAGCGCTTGCGTGAGCTGGGCCGGGTCGATGTCGCCGTCGTTCGGATCGTAGAGCGCGCCTTCCAAATCGTGCGTCTCGATGAAGGGATAGCGCGCCTTGATCTCGTCGGCGCCGATGACGTCGATATCCATGCCCTGATAGCGGCCCATGCCCTTGGCCCGCTGGAACTCCTGCATGCGCTCGGTCGAATGGGCGAGGCGTAGCGAGCCGGTGACATGGTAGTTCATGGGGTAGTCGACCGCTTCGGCCAGTCCCCGATACAGCTCGGTCGAGTAGCGCTGCATGTTCATGAGTGACCAGGAGGACGAGAAGGTCGGCACGTTGCCAGCGGCATGCCAGGTCGAGCCCGATGTCAGCTCGTTCTTCTCCAGCAGCACGCAGTCGGTCCAGCCGGCCCGGGCCAGGTGATAGAGCGCCGATACGCCGACGACGCCGCCGCCGATGATGACGACGCGGGCATGGGAGGGAAGATCGGCCAAGTCGGACTCCTTCAATAAACCGGCGGGGAAACCACCCAGATGACGACGGCCGGCACGTGGCCAGAGTTGCGCCAGCGGAACGGCTTGCCTTGAAAGCGGAAACTGTCGCCCTCCGCAAGACTGTGCCAGATGCCAGCGATCTCGATCTCGAGCATTCCCGACACGACGTAGCCTGCCTCCTCGGTCGGGCGATGCGCCGTGGCTGCGAGCGCGGCACCCGGCGCGAAGACCGAGCGCAGCATCTCGAAGCTACCCCCGAGGTCAGGGGAGAGAAGCTCCTCCACGAGGCCTGATTCGCTTGTGCCAAGCGCGCGCCGGCGCCCCGCCCGCACCACCACGCCGCGCTCCACGTCGTGCGGCACATCGTGGCTGAAGAACAGGCCGAGCGGCACGGCGTAGAGTTCGGCAAGAGCGCGCAGGTCGGCGAGCGACGGCACCGACAGGCCGCGCTCGACCTGGCTCAGCCAGCCGACCGAGCGGCCGAGGTTTTCGGCCATGGCGACCAGCGTCAGCCCGCGTGCCTTGCGCAGAGCGCGTATGTCGCGCGCGAGCGTCAGGTCTGTCGAGGGCGACCGGCTTGCCGTTGCTGAAGAGATAATCTCGCCGTCCATGAAATTCTCCGGGGCAATTTCACATGCCATGGCGCCTATGAAAAAGGCAATGGGAATTTCACGGTGCGGATTGAATGCTTGCGCGATCTTGTATGGTGGTGCAAACGCGGAACGGAGTCAGGTGAAGCTGAGGGTCTTTGCCGGGCCGCGAAAGGACGACCCATGCTCTCACCGGACCAGAAGATGGACATCGACGAGACAGCGATTGTCGACGAGGCCATCCTCTCGCGCCGGTCGGTGCGTGCCTTCCTGCCGACGCCCGTGGACGAACCGACCATTCGCGACATACTGACGGTCGCGGCGCGGGCGCCATCCGGCACCAACATGCAGCCCTGGCGCACCTATGTCGCAACGGGCGAGGCCAAGCGCAGGATTGCCGACGCCGTGCTCAACTCGGGGGTTCGCGCGGAAAAGGCGAAGTGGGACGAGTACAAATACTATCCCGACCAGTTCTTCGAGCCGTATCTGAGCCGTCGGCGAAAGGTGGGCTTCGACCTCTACGGATTCCTCGGCATCGGCAAGCGAGATGTCGACCAGATGCGCGCACAGCACGACCGCAACTTCACCTTCTTCGACGCGCCGGTCGGCATGATCTTCACGATCGACCGCCGGCTGAACCAGGGGTCGTGGATCGATTACGGCATGTTCCTGGAGAACATCATGATCGCGGCGCGGGCGAGGGGACTGCACACCTGCCCGCAGGCGGCGTTCGCGCCCTATCACAGGCAGATCCGACCCGTCCTTGGCATCGCGCCCGAGGAGGTCGTCGTGTGCGGCATGGCGCTGGGCTACGAGGACACGTCCAAGCCGGAAAACGACCTCCGCACCGAGCGCGCGCCTCTGGAAGAGTGGGTGACGTTCAGGGGGTAGGGAAGCTGCCCGCCTACCTCACCTCGTAGCCGACCTCTTCGCTTGCGTGGCACAGCGCGGTCCAGAAGGATCGCGCGAAGGAGCGGTAGACGTAGATGTCGAACTGGTCCGCGTCGGTCCGCTGGATCAGCGCGAAGATGTCGTGGTGGTTGGTCGCCCGCCCGGCGCCCACAGGGAACGCGGCCAGCGAGAAGTTTATGGCGAAGAATTTTGCCAGCACCCATTCGGCCCTGGGGCCGGCGATCCGCAGCGCCGTGCGGCCATGCGACAGGTCGGTGACTGTGCCGATCTCGCCGGAGACAGCGCCGGCAAGCGTTGCTGCGAGACCTTCCGCCTGATCGACGACAAGGAATTTTCCAGGCGCTACACCGAAGGCCGCCTTTTCGGCTGTCGCCACGCCGCCCCCGGCGCCGTCGGGCAGCGATTGCCCCGTTGCCTTCTGGACAGCTGCGATCAGCGCCGCAGCCTGGCCGGGCCATGCAGCGACCTGGACGATCGATCCCGGCTGCGTTTCCGACAGGGTCACGCCCGTGCCGTCGGCGAAATTGCCGTGCGAACCTGGCCGGAGAACCGGCTGGAGTGGCGAAAGCTGGTCAACCATGCATGCGCTTCCCTTCCGGGTCGAAGAAGTGGTGGCTGACGATCTCGACCGGTCCGAAGCGACCGCGTATCGGATCGGACACGAAGGCCCGCGTGCCGTGACGCTTCTTGCCGCCCTTGACCAGCGCCAGGCCAATATAGCGGCCGAGCGAGGGCGAATAGCAGACGGCGGTGATGTGTCCGACAGAGCCGTGCGGATTCACCGGGTCGAGTTCGTCGACGATGTGGCTGCCGCCTTTGAGCGGCCTGTTGTCGAGCGAGATGACGCCGACCAGGCTGACCCGGTCCGGTGCGACGAGGCCTTCGCGGCCGAGCATCATGGAGCCGATGAAGGGTTTCTTCTTCGACAGCAACCAGTCGAGATGGAGGTCGTGCGGCGTGGTGCGGCCGTCGATCTCGGTACCGGTGACGTGGCCCTTCTCGATGCGCATGGTGCCGAGCGCCTCGAGACCGTAGGGAACGAGACCAAAAGGCTTGCCGGCCTCGATCAGCGCTTCCCAGACATGCATGCCATGGCCGGCGCCGCTGTAGACCTCGAAGGCCATTTCGCCGGAAAAGGAGAGGCGACAGATCATCACCGGCGCGCCTGAAATCTCGCCGTAGACGATGCCCATGAAGGGCAGCGCCTCGTTGTCCACCGCGGTGCCGGTCACGCAGGCTGCCAGGATCTCGCGCGCCTTCGGGCCGCCGATGGCGGCGCCCGCCCACTGGTCGGTGACCGAGGTGACATGCACCTTGAGGTCGGGCCAGATCACGTCGAGATAGTATTCGAGGTGTTGCATCACCTTGCCGGCATTGGCGGTGGTGGTGGTCATCAGGAAGTCGTCCTGGCCGAGACGCCAGGTGGTTCCGTCGTCAAAGGCGATGCCTTCCTCGCGCAGCATCAGGCCGTAGCGCGCCTTGCCGATGGCGAGCGTCGAGAACAGGTTGGTGTAGACGCGGTCGAGCAGCGTCGCCGCGTCGGGGCCCTGGACAGCGATCTTGCCCAGTGTGGAGACGTCGACGATGCCGGCGACCTCGCGCGTCGCCTTCGTCTCGCGGACATAGGCCTGCTCGACGGTCTCGCCCGAAAGACCGTAGAATGCCGGGCGGTACCACAGGCCCGCCGCATACAGCTTTGCGCCCTTGTCGACATGCCAGTCGTGCATCGGCGTCAGCCGCTCGGGGCGGACGTCGCCATAGCGTTCGGCTGCGAGCGAGCCGATGGAGACGGCGGAAAAGGGCGGGCGGAAGCGCGTCGTTCCGACTTCCGGAATGGGCTTTCCCAGCGCATCGGCCATGATGGCGAGGCCGGGGACGTTGGAGGTCTTGCCCTGGTCGGTCGCCATGCCGAGCGTGGTGTAGCGCTTGAGATGCTCGACCGAGACGAAACCCTCGCGGTGGGCGAGGCGGACATCTTCGGCCGTGACGTCGTGCTGATAGTCGACAAAGGCCTTGCCCTTGGCCTTGATCTCGAAGACAGGGGCGGGATCCGACACGAGCGCGGCTGCGCCGACGGTCGGGACCGGGGCAGGCTTGCCCTTGCCTCGCGCTGCGCCGAGGCCGGCCGACAGGCCGTCAGCAAGAGCCTCGACGGTGGTGAAACGGCCATTGAAGGCTCCGGCGCCGACCCACTTCTTCGTCGGCGCAGGCGGCAGGAAGGCCTGCAGCCTGTCGTCCCAAATCGCCCTGGCGCCTGCCTGGCTGGCAAGGTTGATGACTGGCGACCAGCCGCCGGAAACGAGCAGGCAGTCGACATGGATGCTGCGGGTCTCGCCGGAAAGCCGGCTGGCCGCGGCATCGAATTTCTGGACCTTGATGCCGGTGAGCGTCTTGCCGCCTTCGGTGGCGACGACGGCATGGCCGGTGAGAAATTCGCCGCCGAGCGAAAGCGCGGCGTTGCGCGCTTCAGGCGACAGGCTGGTCCGGACATCGACGAGCGCGACGATCTCGGCGCCGGCCAGCTTGAGGGCCGCCGCTGCCTGATAGGCGCCGTCATTGTTGGCGAAGAGCGCGACCTTCTCGCCGGCCAGCACGCCGAATTCGTTGATGTACCGCTGCGCGGCACTGGCCAGCATGATGCCGGGACGATCATTGCCCGGAAAGACGAGCGGCCGCTCGAAGGCGCCGGTCGCCAGGACCACCGTGCCGGCACGGATTACCCAATGGCGGTGGCGCGGTGCGCCCTTGGGCGGCGACGCCAGGTGATCCGTCACGCGCTCGAGCGCGGCCAGCGTGTTGTCGTCGTAATAGCCCCAGACCGAGGTGCGGGGCAGGAGACGCACATTGTCGAGCGTCGACAGCTCGGCGAGGGTGTCGGCGGCCCATTCCGGCGCGGGCATGCCGTCGATGGTCTCGTCGGACCAGTTGGCGCTGCCGCCGAACCGGGAATCGAGTTCCGCCAGGATGACGTGGGCGCCGCTTTCAGCGGCACTGCGCGCTGCCATCAGGCCGGCTGGTCCCGAGCCGACGACCAGCACGTCGCAGAAGGCGTTCATGCGCTCGTAGCGCGACGCATCCGGCGCGGTGCCGGCACGACCAAGGCCGGCGGCGCGGCGGATGAAATGCTCGCAGAACATCCAGAAGCGGGTGCCCTTCAGCGGGCCGACGACCGGACCCATGAAGGTCTTGTAGTAGAAGCCCGCAGACAGCGCCTTGCCGGCCAGCTGGTTGAGCGCACCGACGTCGAAGCCCAGCGACGGGAAACGGTTCTGGCTGACGACGACGAGGCCGTCATGGATCTCCAGCATGGTGGCTGGAATGTTGGGCTCGCGCACGTCGCCCGACAGGACGGTGACCAGCGCGTTCGGCTCGTCGATGCCGGCGGCAAGGACGCTGCGCGGCCGGTGATACTTGAACGAGCGGGCAAACAGCATGACGCCGGACGCGAGAAGCGCCGAGGCCAGCGTGTCGCCTGCATGCCCGGTATAGGCGGTGCCGTCGAAGGTGAAGCGGATCGTGCGACCGCGATCGACACGGCCGGTCGACTGGCTGCGCCGCGGGCTCATGGCTGGTCTCCGGCTATGCGCCATCGCGGCGCAGCCGCAGCCGCGCCATGCATGTCGCGGGTGAAGGCGATGCTCTTGATCTCGTGGGTCATCGTGTTGCGGGTCACGGCGAGATGCGCGCGGCAGCCGCCGGCATGCTGCCAGTACTCGTTGTGGTCGCCCGCCGTGTTGACGCGGTCATACACATAGGCGTTCCAGGCGGCCTGGTCGGTCGATGCGGGATCGGGGCGCGTCCGGTTGGCATCCCCCTGATAGGAGAACTCCGAAACGTCGCGCGGGCCGCAATAGGGGCAGGTTATCAGCATGTCTTGATGTGCCTAATGAAGCTTCGGCGTCGCGCCCTGACCCTTTTCGTCGATCAGGATGCCGCGATGGAACCGGTCGAGCGTGAAGGGGGCGTTGAATTCGTGGGGAGCGTTCTTGGCGATGGTCCAGGCAAAGCACCAGCCGGAGGCGGGTGTCGCCTTGAAGCCGCCATAGCACCAGCCGCAGTTGAGATACATGCCGGGCAGGGGGCCCGTCGTGATGATCGGCGAGCCATCCATCGACATGTCCATGACGCCGCCCCAGGAGCGGAGCAGCCGGACCTTGGCGAAAGACGGGAACATGGCCAGGATCTCGCTCATCACCTCCTCGACCAGCGGCAGGTTTCCGCGCTGGGCATAGGTGTTGTACTCGTCCAGGCCGCCGCCGAAGACGAGACCGCCCTTGTCGGACTGCGAGACGTAGAGATGGCCGCCGCCCCAGGTGATGACGCCGGGCAGGATCGGCTTGATGCTTTCCGAGACGAAAGCCTGCAGGACGTGGCTCTCGATCGGCAGGTTGTCGACGCCGGCGAGCTTCATGACCTGGCCGGTGCTGCCCGCGACCGCGACCGCGACCTTCTTGGCGCGGATCTCGCCGCGATTCGTGGTGACGCCGACGATGCGCTCGCCGTCACGCAGGAAGCCGGTGACTTCGCAGTTCTCCAGTATGTCGACGCCGCGCCGGTCGGCGCCGCGCGCATAGCCCCAGGCGACCGCGTCATGGCGCGCCGAGCCGGCGCGTGGCTGATTGAGGCCGCCAAGGATGGGAAAGCGGGCCGAGCCCGATACGTCGAGCGCGGGATAGAGCCGCGCAATCTGCTCGGTGCTCAGGAACTCCGCGTCGCCGCCGCAATGGCGCATCGCGTTGCCGCGCCGGATCGCCTCGTCGGCCTGGCCGGGCGTGTGCACGAGATTGAGAACGCCGCGCTGCGAGAACATGACATTGTAGTTGAGGTCGTGGGAGAGGTTTTCCCACAGCTTCACCGAATGGTCGTAGAAATGGATGTTCTGGGGATGCAGGTAGTTGGAGCGCACGATCGTCGTGTTGCGCCCGATGTTGCCCGAACCGAGCCAGCCCTTTTCGAGGACGGCGACATTGGTGATGCCGTGTTCCTTGGCGAGGTAGTAGGCGGTCGACAGACCATGGCCGCCGCCGCCCACCACGATGACATCGTAGCTCGGCTTCGGGTCGGGCTTGCGCCACGCCGGTTTCCAGTCGCGATTGCCCGAAAGAGCATTCTTGAGGATCGAGAACGCAGAGTATTCCGCCATCGTCAACGTCATCCGGTTTGGGCAGGCGAGTACACTACAGAGCCCGACAGGGTGTCAGGACGACTATTGCGCCATCGCCTTTCACAGGCCCGACTTCTCATTTCAGTCCAGCGACCGCCTCGTGTCGGCGCAAGGCGACTTGCTCCGGCCGCCTGCGGTCATTATCACTGCGACGCGCGACGGACCATGCAAACAGCGATGAGAATCGCCCGAGGTTCATGATATCCAACTTTCCTAGAATTACACTAATTTTCCTGATGCTGCTCTTTTCGGCCATGACGCCGATTGTCGCGGCGGCGCAGGAATCTTCGCAGCCGCCCGGCAGTACGCCGCTCGTGGCCGAACAGCGCGCGGCAATCGAGGCCCTCACGGCCCGCACCAACGACATCGAAAAGCAGATCGGCGCCAGTTCCGAGGATGATGCCAGGTTGGTGGACCTGCGGCTGCTGCTGGAAGACATCGAACGGCAGCTGATCAAGGCCAGCGTCGCCTTCCGGCCGCGACTGGCCGACATCAATGGGCGCATCGATCAACTCGGGCCGGTGCCGGCCGAGGGGCAGCCCGCGGAAGCGGAGATCGTCGCCACCGAACGGCAGTCGCTCGTGGCGGAGAAGGCACAGATCAACGCCGCGCTCGGGGTTGCCGAAGACCTCTCGATCCGCGTCAACATGCTGATCGCCCGCATAACCGATATGCGGCGGGACCTGTTCTCGCGGCTCCTGACCAAGCGATACGATATCAATCTCGCCCTGGGGGGCGAGGTCGTCGATGCGGCCCGCACTGAAACGCAGGACTTCTATCGCGTCGTCTCCTCCTGGCTGGGCTTCGTCGTCAAGTTCAAGCTGAGTTCCGTGCTCGGCGCCGCCTTCTTTGCGCTGGCGGCCGCAGCCGTGCTGCTGATCGGTGGCAGGCGGCTTTTCGGGCGGTTGATCGAAGCCGATCCCGACATCCACACACCTTCCTATCTGAGCCGCCTGTCGGTCGCGTTCTGGTCGACACTCCTGCCTTCGGCGGCGCTCGGCGTCTTTCTCTCGGCAACATACTTCTTCTTCGATTTCTTCAGCGTGCTGCGCGGGGACATCGGGGCCATGCTTGCAGCGCTGTTCGGCGTGGTCGGGCTTGTCTTCTTCGTTCACCGGCTTGGCAGCGCCATACTGGCGCCGCGCCTGGCCGAATGGCGCCTGATCCCAGTGCGGTCGTCGGCGGCGCGCATGCTCTTGTGGATCATGTCACTGACCGCCGCGATCAGCGGGCTCGACTACTTCCTGAGCACGGTGTTCGGACTGCTCGATTCACCTTTGCTGCTGACCGTTGCCGAAGCGCTGATCGCCACCGTGCTGATCGGGCTGCTCGTGGTAGGCGCCGGCCTGGTGAAGCCGTTCACCGATGAGGCCGGTGCCGCAAAGCCATGGCCGCGTTCGATCCGGTACCTTGTGCTGGCGCTCGGCATGGTGACCATCGTCGCGGCGATCCTGGGCTATATCGGCCTTGCCCGGTTCATCTCGCAACAGATCGTATGGACCGGCGCAGTCCTGGCAACCATGTATATCGGCTTCCTGTCGTCTCGTGCCGTCGCGGAGGAAGGCGCCTTCGCGGGGACCGCGATCGGCGCGCGCGCGCAGCGCTGGTTCAGCCTGGACGAGACATCGCTCGATCAGTTCAGCCTGTTTCTCAGCATTCTCATCAATGTGCTGGTCGTCATCGTGGGTCTGCCGCTGATCCTGTTCCAGTGGGGTTTCAAGCCGGGCGACATTAGCGCCTGGACCTACCAGATCGCGACCGGGATCAAGATCGGCAACTTCACCTTCTCGCTGACTGGGATCCTGTGGGGGGTGCTGGTCTTCGGTCTCGGCTTTTTCCTGACGCGCTGGTTCCAGGGCTGGCTCGACGATTCAGTCATGGCCCGCGGCAAGGTCGACACGGGGGTGCGCAATTCCATCCGCACCGTGATCGGCTATGCGGGTCTCGCGCTGGCGGCGCTGATCGGCATATCGGCGGCGGGCATCGACCTCTCCAGCCTCGCCCTGATTGCAGGCGGCCTTTCGCTCGGCATCGGTTTCGGCCTGCAGAATGTCGTCTCCAACTTTGTCTCCGGCCTCATCCTTCTGGCCGAACGCCCGTTCAAGGCCGGCGACTGGATCGTAGCGGGCGCGGTTACCGGCACGGTCAAGAAGATCAGCGTGCGCGCGACCGAGATCGAGACGTTCCAGCGCCAGACAGTGATCCTGCCCAACTCGGAACTGATCAACAGCGCGGTCGGCAACTGGACGCACCGCAACAAGATGGGCCGCATCGAGGTTGCGATCGGCGTCGGCTACACCTCTGACGCCAGGAAGGTGCATGCCCTGCTTCTGGAACTGGCCCGCTCTCACCCCATGGTGCTGAAGAACCCCGAGCCGTTCGTCCTCTTCGCCGGCTTCGGTGACTTCTCGCTGAATTTCGAGGTCCGCGTCTTCCTTGCCGATGTGATGAATGGCGGCATCGTCCAGAACGACCTCCGCTTCGCGATCCTCGAACTGCTCGAAAAGGAAGGCATCGAGATTCCCTTCCCCACGCGCGACATCCACGTCGTGCGGGGGCAGCCCGACGACAAGTGGCCGGCCGACGACGACCAGGCCGAAGCGCAGCTGGTGCACGAGGCTGCCGAGAAGCTGAAGTCGGTCGCGAAGGCCAAGGAGCGTAGGAAGGCGCGCAGGCCAGACCCTGACTGATCGACGCGCCGTCCGGGCTGTCGCATCCGATCGATTGCGGCATGAACATGTCATTCAGTTGCGGTTCAGCTTCGGAATCCTATAAGGTCGCGGCAAGGGCGGAAATGCCTTGCTGAACCCAACAGAGGCGGTGGCAACACCGGAAATGACATGTTGAAGTCTTTCGTGGCAGCCGTTGCGCTCATCGCCGCAGGCGGCACGGCCTTCGGCGCGAGCGCGGTCAACCTTGACGGCGAGACGCGCACGCTGATCGTGACGGAGGGCGGCAGCAAGTCCGAATTGTCGCTCGCCAGCGGCGAGACCGTGGAATTCTGCGCCGGCGGATGCTTCGTGACGATGCCCAATGGCGACCGCGAAGCGCTGACCGGCTCGGAAACCGTCGAGATTTCGGGCGGCGTGGGCCGCATCAAGTAGGTCTCACTTCCCCTCATAAAAGGCCGGGCGGCATCGCCCGGCCTTTTATCGTTCTGCGCAAGTGATCCTTAACGATAACCGTCAAAAACCGCTTCCTCTCGGCCGGCGTCCACCCCGGACTTAACCCTTCCGTACCGGCATTCCCGCTATATGGCGGGCAAAGATGCCGACTGATGGCTCTTCGGGTATTGGGTGGGACGTTTCGAGAATGGATGCTCGGTCTGACAAGAAAGCCATTCCGCTGGTGGTCGATCTCGACGGGACGCTGATCGCCACAGATCTGTTGTGGGAGGGGCTGTTCCTGCTCCTGCGCAAGTATCCATGGCTCGTGTTCATGGTGCCGGTCTGGCTGTGGCATGGGCCCGCACGCCTGAAGCTCGAGATCGCCAGGCGCATCGACATCGACGCGGGTGCGCTGCCTTACCGGGAGGCCGTGCTGGAGCGAATCCGCGCCGAGCGCGCCAAGGGCCGCAGGATCGTGCTTGCCACCGGAACGCCGCGCAAGTTCGCGGAAGAGATCGCCGCGCATCTCGGCCTGTTCGACGCGGTGCTGGCCAGCGACGGCGGCGAGAATCTCACGGCGGGCCGCAAGCGCGCGGCGCTGATCGCGGCCTATGGCGACGGCGGCTTCGACTATGCCGGCAATAGCCGCCACGACGTGAAGGTTTTCGACGCGGCCCGCGAGGCGATCGTCGTGGCGCCCGACCGGCAGGCGGCGCGCTATCTGGCCAAGCACGGCGGCGAACTGATCGACACGCCGAAACCGACGTTCAAGACCATTCTCAAGATGCTGCGCGTGCATCAGTGGCTGAAGAACGGCCTGATCGCCGTGCCTATGGTGCTGTCGCACGAATATCTGAATGTCGGCATGATCGCGGCCGTGGCGCTGGCCTTCCTGTCCTACAGCGCGGCAGCCTCGGCGATCTACATCCTCAACGATTTCTTCGACCTTGCGCTCGACCGCAGGCACCCGACCAAGCGCCGGCGTCCGTTTGCAAGCGGCATCCTGACCATGCCGTTCGGCATGGCGTCGATGGCGGTTCTGCTGACGATCAGCGTGATCGCCGCTTCGTTCCTGCCGATGCTGTTCTGGGCGGTACTGGCGGGCTACCTGGTGGCGACGACCGCCTATTCCTTCTCCATCAAGCGCTGGCTGCTGCTCGACGTGCTGACGCTTGCCGGCCTCTACACGATGCGTCTCCTGGCCGGAGCGGCGGCGACAGGGCTCAACGTCTCGTTCTGGCTGCTTGCCTTCTCCACCTTCTTCTTCCTGTCGCTGGCGCTGGTGAAGCGCTACGTGGAACTGCGCGCGTCCGATCTCGTGCCCGGCGAACGGATCGCCGGCCGCGGCTACCGGGCGGAAGACCAGGAGATCGTGGCGCAGGCCGGAATGGCGTCAGCCTTCTCCTCGGCGCTGGTGCTTGCGCTCTATATCGACAGCGCTGCCGTGCGCGAACTCTACCCGCATCCGTGGATGATATGGCCGCTGGCGCCCTTCGTGCTCTATCTCACCATCCGCATCTGGATCCTGGCGCGCCGCGACCAGATGCATGACGACCCGGTCGTCTTCATCATCAGCGACTGGCGCAGCCAGCTCGTCGCCCTGACAGGCGGGACGATGCTCTTCATCGCGGGCCTGACATGGTGAGCCACAGTCATCAGAGTTTTGGTCGCACGACTGCGCCCGCGCCACGGGCGATCGACGCCGCCGACGGCCTGGCGCTCCTGAAGAGCCTGAATGCGCCGCGCCATGGCGTGCTGCCGTATGGCAATGGCCGTTCCTATGGCGATTCCTGCCAGAACCATGATGGCACGCTGGTCGACATGCGGTCGATGCGCAAGATTGCGGATTTCAACGCCGAGACCGGCATCATCACGGCCGAAGCCGGGGTGCTGCTTTCGGACATCATCGCCTTTGCGGCGCCGCATGGCTTTTTCCCGCCGGTGGTGCCGGGCACCCAGTTCGTCACGCTCGGCGGCGCCATCGCCAACGATATCCACGGCAAGAACCATCATCGCCGCGGCACTTTCGGCTGCCATGCCGAGGAATTTTCGCTGCTGCGTTCGGACGGCAAGACCTACACCTGCTCGCCCTCCGAGAATGCGCGCCTTTACTGGGCGACGATCGGCGGGATGGGCCTGACCGGGATCATCCTGTCGGCGTCGCTTCGCCTGATGCGGGTGCCGTCGCTCGATGTCGACGAGACGGTCACGCCCTTTGCCTCGATCGACGAGTATCTGGATCGCGCCGAAGCAGCGGACGCGGCCAATGAATATGCGGTGGCGTGGATCGACCAGCTCGCCGGCGGCAAGGGCGCGGGGCGCGGGCTGCTGTTGACCGGCAATCACGCCGAGCATGGCGCGCGGACCGCAACTGTCGCCGGGTCGCGCCTTGCGGTGCCGTTCCAGCCGCCGATCAACGTGCTCAACCGGCCGTTCCTGGCGGCGTTCAACGCCGCCTACAGATGGAAGCGCAGTCGGTCGACCGGCGCGCGCAGGAGTGCCTACCAGGGGTTCTTCTTTCCGCTCGACAGCGTCGCGCACTGGAACCGGCTGTATGGTCCGAAAGGACTCTTCCAGCACCAGAGCGTCATTCCCGACGAGGCGGCGCGCGCGACGCTGCCGCTTCTGCTCGCGGCTGGACGCAAAGCGGGGCAGGGCTCGTTCCTGACCGTGCTGAAGCGGTTCGGCGCGATTCGGTCGCCGGCGATGCTGTCCTTCCCGCGACCGGGATACACGCTGACGCTGGATTTTCCGAACCACGGCGAACGCACGCTGCGGCTGCTGAAAGAACTCGACGCGATCACGGTCGGCGCAGGCGGGGCGGTCAATCCCTACAAGGATGCGCGCATGTCACCTTCGACCTTCAGCGCATCCTTTCCGGACTGGCAGCGGTTGGAACTCATGCGCGACCCGGCCTTCATGTCGGATTTCTGGGCGCGGACCGCCAGAAGGCTGACTTCGCGGGCCGGGGCGATGCTGCGCGCAGCCGAATAGCTGGCGGGGCGCAGCGGGGAAAAATGGTCGATCCGATCAATTGCGACGGCCAACTTCACGGAATGTTTGCCTGTCCCGTCTAGAGGGAAGCGAAAGCGGAAAGAACATGAAATACATCGGTTTCATCCTGTTCACGGTCATGACCAACGCGGCGGCGCAGCTGATGCTCAAGCATGGCATGATGTCGCTCGGAACGATCAGCTTCGTCGGCGTGAACCCCGTCCTGAAGATGCTGCAGATCGTGTTCAGCCCGTGGATCTTCCTGGGTCTCAGTACCTTCGTCATCTCGATGGCGTCGCATCTCTACGTGCTGTCGAAGGTGGAACTCTCCTTCGCCTATCCCTTCCTCAGCCTCGCCTATGTCGCGGTCGCCGTCTTCGCATACTTCATCTTCCGCGAGGACCTGAACGCCTGGCGCATCGCCGGCATCGCCTTCATCTGCGTCGGCACCGTTCTCATCGCCCAGAGTGGCCGCGACCATGAAAACGCAGAGACCGCCGCATCCAAGGAAACCTACAAAACAAGTGAGCTAGCCCCATGAGACACATCATCTTCGGCGGTGACGGCTTCGTCGGCCGCCACCTCGCTCCGAAACTCGTCGCCGACGGCCACGAGGTCATTGTTGCCGACATCGTCAAGAGCGATCTGGCGCACTACCGCCAGGCCCGATTCGTCACCTGCGACGTGACGGACCCGGCGTCTGTCGCCAGGGTCGGTCTGCAGGGTGGCGACATGGTCTACAATCTGTCGGCCAAGATGCTGTCGCCGCTGCAGGTGCGCGCCAAGCGCCACGACTTTTTCTTCCCGGTGAATTTCCACGGCACGGAAAACATCATCAAGGCGATGGACAAGGCCGGCGCGCCGAAGCTCGTCCACTTCACCACCGACATGATCTACGGCCACACGGTCACCTATCCGATGACCGAGGAGCATCCCGTCGCGCCGCTCGGCGAGTACGGCCTGTCCAAGCTGCGCACGGAAGAGCTTGCCGTGGAGTGGCGCCAGCGCGGCATGAGGATATCGCTATTCCGCCCGCGTCTCATCATCGGACCCGGACGGCTCGGAATCCTGGAGAAGCTGTTCAAGCTGATCGACTGGAACCTGCCGGTGCCGATGATCGGCTCGGGCAAGAATCCGTACCAGTTCATCTCCGTCTTCGACTGCGCGGAAGCCGCACGGGCGGCCTTCGTGGCCGGCGTGCCGAACGAGGCCTACAATCTCGGCTCGCTCAACCCGCCGCCGGTGCGCAAGCTTCTCGGCGACCTGATCGCGCATGCGCGGTCGAAGTCGATCCTGATCCCGACGCCCGGCTGGGCCGTCAAGCGCACGCTCGACCTGTTCGACCTGATGAACATGCCGATCATGGACCCCGAGCAGTATCTGATCGCGGACGAGGACTGCGTGCTCGATGTGTCGAAGGGCAAGCGCGACCTCGGCTGGGTGCCGCAGTACCGCGACGAGGACATGCTGATCGCCGCCTACACCGAATACCGGGCGAAGAAGGATGGCCAGTCCCTGGCCGCCGCCCCAGTCGCTGCCGAATAGGAGAGATCGATGAACATCATGACCAAGCCCGAGATGGCGCCCGCGCGCGCCCTTGTGACGGCGCCCGCGCTGGCGGGGACCGCGACGGCAAAGCCGGACCTGATCAGCGTGGAGGCCGCCAAGTCGATGGACGTGGCGACCATGACGGACCTGTTCAAGACGCATCTCAATCCCGGCCAGTTCCACTTCATGAAGCTGCTCGGCTTCCACAAGATCAAGATCGAGCGCGCCGAAGGGATGTACTATTTCGACCAGAACGGCCGAAAAATCCTCGACTTCTTCGGCGGCTTCGGGTCGCTCGCCTTCGGGCACAACCACCCGCGCATCATTGCCGCCCGCCAGAAGTTCCAGGACGAGAAGCGGCAGGAGATCGCCATCGCGTTCATGTCGCAATATGCGGCGGCGCTGGCGCACAACATCGCGAAATGCTCGCCGGGCGACCTCGACATGGTATTCCTCGGATCGTCCGGTTCCGAGGCGATGGAAGCAGCGATCAAGGTTGCCGAACGGGCTGCCGGGCCCAAGCGTCCGAAAGTCGTCTATGCCGAGAATTCGTTCCACGGCAAGACCAAGGGCGTGCTGTCGATCACCGACGGCCAGCTCTATCGCGGCGAATTCAAGCTGACCGACAATACGGTAAAGGTGCCGTTCGGTGACATCGACGCGGTCGAGCGCCTGTTCAGGTCGGACCCCGAGATCGGAGTCATCGTGCTGGAGACGGTGCAGGGCGGCGGCGGCATCATCAAGGCGCCTGCCGAATACTGGCAGAAGCTGCGCGCGCTGTGCGACAAGCACGGTGTCTTGTGGGTGGCCGACGAGGTGCAGTGCGGTTACGGGCGCACGGGCCGCTTCTATGCCTTCGAGCATTACGGCGTCATCCCCGACGTGACGGCGCTGGCCAAGTCACTCGGCGCCGGCAAGGCCGCTGTCGGCGCCATGATCGCGCGCCGCGAGGTCTACATGAAGGCCTATGGCACGCCCAAGACGGCGATGATCCACGCCATGGCGACCTTTGGCGGCATCGGTGAGGCCTGCGTGACGGCCATCGAAGGCCTCAACGTGCTCTATGACGAGGGACTGATCGACAACGCGGCCGACACGGGCGCCTATCTCCTGGAGCGGCTCGACGCGCTGCAGGCCAAGTATCCCAAGATCATCAAGGAAGTGCGCGGGCAGGGCCTGATGGTCGGGCTCGAGTTCCACGACTTCTCGCAGACGCTGCCGATGATGCTGCGTCCGATCGTCAGCGTGCTGGACGACAAGCTGAAGGGCTCGCTCTCGGGTTTCGTCGGGGCGCTGCTCCTGCGCGACTACGACACGCTGGTCGCGTTCACCGAGTACAACCGCAACGTCATCCGGCTGGAGCCGCCGCTGATCTGCGAGCGCGAACATGTCGACGCCTTCGTCGATGCGCTGGACAGTCTGCTCGGCCGCGGCATCGTCTCGATCGTCAAGGATTTCGTGAAAAGCCAGGTCAGCTAAGGCGACCTGTCAAAGCGATCAAAGGGCGGGCGCGGGAAACCGGGCCCGCCCTTTGCCGTTTCAGGCGTTCAGTTCGCGACCTGAGCAGCAAGCCGCGGGGAGACGAAGGCATCGAAGCAGGCGTTGAGCCTGATGCGCGTGTGCGCCGCCAGCGCGGGCTGATAGATCTCGAGAAGATGCCTGTTTGCGGTCGTCGGGGGGCAGCGCGGAAGAAGAACGAGATCGGTCTCCTCCACCGCGCGGATGGTCTCGGCGCTCGGGTCGGGAACCGCGCGCATGGGATCGGCCCCGATGGCGATGTGCAGAGGGGCCCGGCGATCCATCAGCCAGGGAAACGGGTTGACGAAGTTGAGCGACATGATGGTCTCGAAGCGCACCCCCCGGGCAGCCTCCAGCGCCGCGATGCTTGCCACGGCCCTGTCGATCGCCGTCAGGTGGATGACCTGGAAATCATAATCCGAATAGAGGATTGGACTGGGGAGTTCACTTGCCGCGGCAAGATCGTCGTAGAGATCGACATGGTCCGCGTAAAAGCGAAGCAGGTGCTCGACGCGGTCCCTGACATTGCCGCGCATCGTCAGGTTTCCGAGCGTCTTGAGGTTCTCTCTTTCGACCGGCAGGTTCTTCACGGAGCCGAGATAGGTTCGCGCGGCGCGTTCGACGGTATTGACGACGACCGGCAGGACAGCTGCGCCGGACAGGGCAAGTGTCGCGACGAGAATTTTGGGTGAGGCAAGCAGCTTGCCCGACCGGAGCAGAATGGCGAACACGACCGGCCACACGAAGATGAGCGCCTGGCTGCCGGTGTTCTGCGTCTCGAAGAAAATCCCCGCAAAGAGCACGACGCCAAGCCAGAAGGCATCCTGATCGAGGAAACGGCTGACCGTCGTCGGGCCGGGTCGCGCACGGATGGCCGCCGCGGCGTCGGCCAGCCTGTGGCGGCCCGCATAGAGCGACAGGGCGGCGAGGGCGATGCCGGGCGCAATGATGCCAAAGGAGTGCGAAGCGGCCTGCAGGAAGCGCGGTGCCAGCGTCTCGCTGTTCTTCTCGACCAGCAGCAGAATGTCGCCGATGTAGTGGGAGACAAGTCCAAGGGAGAGTTCGAGCGCGGCCAGGACGAGAAAGAAGACGCCGGCCGCCACGACGGTGGGGCGAAGGTGCAGCCGGCCGCTGGCAAAGCCGAAGCCGCAGATCATCATGGCGGCGATGAAGCCGGTGATCTTGAGAAAGAACAGGGCAAGCATCGTTGCGCAGACGATGGTCGCGAGCAGTTTCTGGCTGCGCATGAAGGCAATCGCCGCGACCAGGACGTAGAGAAGCTGGCAGCACTGCCGGTTGTAGATGCCAAAGCCGTCCGATCCGGGAAACGGGTAGAATTCGCGCGTATTGAAGGGCAGCAGCGCGAAGATCAGGAACGGGACCAGCAGCGCGAAGGCCGTGATGCGGCCGCGCTGGCCGACATCGGCGACGACCAGCGCCATCAGCGGCGCGGTGACGGCGAGCAGCGACCAGTGCGCAAGCAGCACGGGCTGTCCGTTCGGAAAGACGGAGAGCCATCCGGCAAACAGATAGTAGCCGAGCGGTCCCACCGGCGCGAAGAAATCGATGCTGGGGACCTGGCCGCCAAAGATCCGGTTGGCGGCGTCGTAATAGATCAGCACATCCCAGTACATCGGCCCGACAGGCACCGAGACCGGCAAGGCCAGAAGCGCCATCACGACAGCCAGGGCAACGACGATCAGCGCCGCCGGCGACGCTGCCAGCGGAGCGCGCCGTGCCGTCCCGGTGCGGTTGATGATCATGTTCATGGTGCGCAGACCGTTGCCGCTACTCGGCGAGTGCCACTCCAAAGGCTGTGGTCGCGACGGATACGGTCAGTGCGACCGGCAGCCAGTTGCGCGACCGCGCGCCGTCGATGGTGAAGAAGTTGAGCGGGAAGAGATGGTGGTGCGCGGCAACCTCGCTGTCGGCGTGCGGCGCCTCCATGAAGCATTCGTCGTCGAACCATGCCCAGTCGTCGGCCCAGGTCCAGCAGCCATGCTGCTTGTACATGTCGGCCACGCGCGCGGCGAAGGCCTTGTCGGTCTCCTGGCGGACATAGCCACCCGGGCACTTGACGAAGTAGCGCATGGCCAAAGGCGCCGCGCGGTCGGTGCAGTAGTTGGACATCCAGAGGCGAAAGCCGATCTCCTTGCGCAGGACCTGAAGCACCCGGAAGACCTGGATGTTCTCCTCATGGCCGTACTCGCCCCAGGGATTGTGGGTGAAGACGTTCATGTCCGCGGTCAGCTTGCCCTTGAGGGCGTCGTAGATTGCCTTGAAATTGCTCTTGTAGCCGCGTCCGACGCTCTTGGCGGCGGCAACGGCGCGGTTGAGAACGGGAATCTCCGGTGACGACTTGCGTGCGATGCGCGTGATGGCGCGCTTGTTGGCCTCGAAGCCAAGCTGGATGCCCGTTGTCGTCAGGACAGGGTCGTTCCAGTCCGCGCAGCCATAGGCGCCGGCCTCGGCGATGTTCAGGCAGGAAATGTCGCGGCGCGGATGCTTCCTGAGCGCGGCGGCGCGTCTGGCGCCGATGGTGGGGTCGGCCCAGAAGTCGCGATAGACGGTGATGATCTGGTCGACATGCTGGACGATGGAACTGAACCACAGCACCTCGTCGCCTGCGTGGGCGGCGACGATGACCGAATTGGTCAGGAATTCACGCTTCTTGCTCATAGTCTTTCCTTCGATGACCCCTGTGACCGACCGTGTTGACCCGGTTCAGCCGATATATGTTCCGCGCTGCATGCGCTCGACGTGATCGTTGGCGTCGAGCGCGGCGCGCGCGAGCCGACCACGCCATGTCGACGCGCGGGTGACCACGTAGCTGTCCGACGCCGCGCGGTCCGAACCCTGCCTGAAGGCCTCGTCGTCGATCGTGAACTTGAACACGGCACCGTCCTGGCGCGAAAAATCCTCGACCATGGCGTCGTGCAGGATGAGACCGGTCGTGTGGCTGCCGTGACGTTCGAAGTCGCAGCCAATGAGGAGATAGTGGAAGCAGCCATTCCAGCAGATGGCAAAGACATGGCCGGTCGCCACGTCGTCCTGCATGATCGCGTAGGTGCGCGAGAAGCCGGCGCCGCTGCCCGCGACGGCGAGCGTGGTGTAGAAGTCGCGCACCGGTCTTGCCTGGATCGGATCGATCTCGAAGCGCCCCTCGCGGCGAAGGCGTATTGCCTCGATGGCGTTGGCGATCTCGGCGGAATCGGTGAGCAGGCGCATTTCGCTTGCGCCGCATTTCAGGTTGCGCGGCGCGTAGAGGTCCTGATGCTTGCGAAAGGCCTGACCGAAGGCGCCGGAGCGCCATTCCGGAAACGGGCCGGAGAGTTCGGTGGCAGAGCCGAAGAAATCCGTCGAGTGAGTGTCTGCTTCGAACAGCGCGCCCCACAGTTCGACCGCGTCGGCCGCAACGGGACGGATGCGCAGCAGGTCATGGTCGGGAAGGACCGCCGCAATGTCCTCGCGAATGCCCTGCGGCAGGGACCAGCCCCTGGCGACAATCGGAGCGGCGTGGTCGCTGACGCCCAGATCCGCGGTTTCGATCACGGTCATGCCGTTGGTGTCGCGGCGGATGAACGGAATGACGAGACGCAGAATCCCTGTCTCGACGTCGCGAACGGTAACGATGACCTTCGTGGCGCTCCGGCCTGGCGCGACCAGCCGGTAGAATGCGTCGAGCCAGAGCGGATGCTGAAAGGCGGTCGCCGTGGAATTCTGGAAGAGGCGCAGGAACTGCGCGGAACGAAAATCGAAATCATGCTCGACGGCAACGACCGTCGGGGCCTGCGCGACGGAAGCTACTCGCCTCATGCGTCGGTTCGACGTGCTCTGTGCAGCCAACATGGTGTTTTCCTTACGCTCGTTACGAACCGCAAATCTCGTGTTAACAAGTCTTAAGGAAATGGGTTAATGGCGCGTTAATGCCGGCCCTTGAAGATGCCGTTTCTGGCCGCTCCTCCAATAATTTCAGTTGCTTGCCTGTGCCGGGCCCGTGGCGGTCTTTGCCTGGCCATCAGCGTGCCCGGACGCCTCAGCAGGGTGCGCGAAAGCGGCGCGCCGCAAGGCGTTGGGGCAGATTTCTTCCGATAGGGGTTGGCTGTCGATCGCCGTCGCCGAGCGGGGTCCTGGCGAAATATGGTGTCGTCGCCGCGCGGAAGTGGATTGGAACCATCGGCGGCCAAGGTCTTAACCTTCTGCTTAACGATCGATGAAATTGACGTTTCGGGGGGAGCGAGCGTTCTGCGCGAATCGATGTCGGCAGGAGCGTCTCGCGAGCCGCTGCCTTTCTGGTCGCCGCACCCGTTGGCGATGTCGCAAACAGGCTGCATTCTAGCGGCGCCAATCTATAGTGTGCGCGCAATTCCACTGGGGTCGAGGGCAATGGCAGAGTTTCCGGAAAAGGCGAAGGTCGTCATCATCGGGCTGGGCGGTATCGTCGGCGCGTCGGTCGCGCATCATCTGATCGAGCGCGGCTGGAACGATATCGTCGGCATCGACAAGTCCGGCATCCCGACCGACATCGGCTCGACGGCGCACGCCTCCGACTTCTGCTACACGACCAGCCACGACTTCCTGTCGGTCTGGACGACGCAATACTCGATCGATTTCTACGACCGCATGGGCCACTACGAGCGCATTGGCGGGCTCGAGGTGGCGCGCGTCGGCGATGACGAGCGCATGGCCGAGATCAAGCGCAAGCTGGCCTCGGCCAAGGCTTTCGGCACACGCGCGCGGCTGATCGATCCGGCGGAAATCAAGGAAAAATTCCCGCTGATCGAGGAATCGATGGTGCAGGGCGGTTTGTGGGACCCGGATGCCGGGCTCGTCATTCCGCGTTCGCAGACGGTCGCGGGCAAGCTGGTCGACCAGGCGGAAAAGTCCGGCAAGCTTTTGGCCTTTGCCAACACGCCGGCGAAGTCGCTGGTCATCGAGAACGGACGCATCAAGGGCGTCGTCACTGACCGCGGCACGATCATGGCGGACCACGTGGTCGTCTGCGCCGGCCTCTGGGGCCGGCTGATCGCCGAAATGGCGGGCGAGGACCTGCCTGTCATGCCCGTCGACCATCCGCTTACCTTCTTCGGCCCCTATACGGAGTTTGCCGGTACGGGCAAGGACATCGGCTACCCGCTGCTGCGCGACCAGGGCAACTCGGCCTATATGCGCGACACGGGCGATCCGACGACGTCAGAAGGCGGCATGATCGAGTGGGGCTATTACGAGGAAAAGAACCCGCGCCTCTGCCATCCGCGCGACCTCCTGGAAAAGCACGAGGCGCGGCTGTCGCCCTCACAGCGCGACCTGCCGATGGAAGACATCATCGAGCCCCTGGAGCGCGCCATCGAGCTGACGCCGATCCTGGCCGAACTCGGCTACGACGAACGCCGCTCGTTCAACGGGCTGCTGCAGGTCACCGCCGATGGCGGTCCATCCATGGGCGAGAGCCAGAAGGTGAGGGGGCTCTGGTATGCGGTCGCCGTCTGGGTCAAGGACGGACCCGGCATGGGCAAGCTGATCGCCGATTGGATGACCGACGGCCGCACCGAAATCGATCACGCCAAGATCGACTATGCGCGCTTCTACCCGCACCAGCTCAAGGAGGATTTCATCGCGGGCCGCTGCGGCGAGGCGGCGCAAAAAGTCTACAATCCGGCCGTGCATCCGCGCGAGCCGTATGCGACCGGCCGCGACATCCGCCGCTCGCCGTTCTGGGAGCGCGAGAAGGCGCTTGGCGCCTATTTCATGGAACTCGGCGGCTGGGAACGCGCGCATGGCTATGCCGCCAACGAGCATCTCCTGGAAAAATTCGGCAACCGCGTGCCGATGCGGGCCAACGAGTGGGACAACCGCCATTTCTGGCGCGTCTCCAATGCCGAGCATCTCGCCATGAGCGAGGATGTCGGCATGGTGAACCTGTCGCATTTCGCGATCTACGACGTCGAAGGTCCCGACCATGTCGAGCTGATGGAGTGGGTCTGCGCGGCAAGGATCGGCGGCGACGCCAATATCGGCAAGGGCATCTACACCCACTTCCTCGACGACGAGGGCATGGTGCGCGCCGACCTGACGGTCATCCGCATGGCAGACCGCTGCCGCGTCATCGACGGCGCCGATGCCGGGCCGCGCGACTTCCGCTACATGCAGCGCACGGCGCAGGATCGCGGCCTAAACGTGACGGTCACCGACCGGACCAGCGACCTGGTGACGCTCGGCGTCTGGGGGCCGAATGCGCGGGTAACCCTGCAGAAGGTGGTCGAAAACCCCGATGCGCTGACGCCGGAGAACTTTCCGTTTGCCGCGATCAAGCCGATCCGGGTCGCGGGCAGGGACGTCACGGCCTTCCGCATCTCCTATGTCGGCGAGCAGGGCTGGGAACTGCACATGACCTATGGCGACGCGCTGGCCGTATGGGATGCGCTGAGCGCCGTCGGCGTGATGCCTTTCGGTGTCGAAACCTATGCCAATACACGGCGCATGGAGAAGAGCCTTCGCCTGCAGAACGCCGATCTCCTGACCGAGTACAACCTGCTGGAGGCCGATCTGGCGCGTCCAAAAGTCAAGGAAGCGGATTTCCGCGGCAAGGCGAAACACGAGGAGTACCGTGCGCGCAAGAACCAGCCGGCGATGCTGTGCACGCTGGTGATGACCGACAATGTGGATTCGGCCGGCGTCGCCCGCTATCCCGTCGGCATCATGCCGGTGATGGACCCCGAGACCGGCAAGACGCTGGTGGACGAGCGGGGCCGCCGCTCCTTCACCACGTCGGTCGCCTATGGGCCGACGCTGGGCAAGAACATCGCGCTCGCCTACCTGCCCTGGGCGTATTGCCAAGAGGGCCGAAAGCTCACGGTCGAGTATTTCGGCGATACGTTCCCGGTCGAGGTGGCGGCGGTGGGATACAAGCCGCTCTACGATCCGGAGAACCTGAAGCCGCGGAGCTGAGGGCGCTTCGCCCTCAATTCACCGGCTTCATGTCAAGCACCTTGCCGTCGCTCGATATCTTCATCATGCGGTAGGCCGACGTGCCGCCGTATATCGTGCCGTCGCCGGCAATGGCGAAACCATAGAGATATTCGGGCCAGCCCTTGAGCGCGTCGGCGAAATCGAACCGGGTTTCGGCGAAGGTCGTGCCGTCGACCTTGAAGCCCTTGCCCAGCGTGCCGCTCAGGAAGAAGTCATGGTCGGGGCTGGCCAGCTTGCCATAGAAGCTGCCGGCATTCTCGAGCTTCTGCATCGTGACCGAACCGTCGGCTGCAAAGACGCCATTGTCCGAGCTGTTGTCGAACCAGAAGGCCTTGCCATCCCTGACGTAGAAGAGTTCTGGCGACGATCCGGAAAACCAGCTCTCGTATTCCGGCCCCTTCTTCATCGCGCCGTCGAACCATCCGATCCACATTGCCTTGGCATCGTTGCGCTTGACGAACTCGGCGCGCTTCTCGCTCTCGATATCCTGTGGCGGATCCTTCCTTTCCTCGTCCTTGGCGTCATAGTCTCGCGACGCAAGGACGATCTCGGTCCCATCGGGGCTGCAGGCCAGCGCGGACGCTTCAATCGTGTAGCTGATCTCGGTTTCAGCTGTCTTGGCACCTGTTGCCAGCGAATAGACGGCGAGCGTGATCGGAACCTTGTCATCCTGCTTGGACCCGTTCGTTGCCGTCACCAGCTTGTCCGCCTTCACGGCGAAGCAGTGTGCATTGAACCTGTCGGTGCTTGTCGTTTCCTTCAGAGTGGCGGCGTCGAAAAAGGTGACGACATCGTCCGTGTGAAGCATGGCAAGCGTCTTGCCGTCCTTCGACCAAGTGAGGCTATTGGGGCTGTATCCGTGCCAGACACGCTCCTTGACCGTCAGAGTTTGCGCATCCATGACGTAGAAGGTTCGTGGGTTTCCGCTGGCAATGACGGTGCTGCCGTCCGGAGAAACCGCGATCGCTCCGATGGCGTCCGTCGGTAGCCCCGCGGGCGCCTGGGTCGCGACAAGAATAGCCGCCGTCACAGTAAAAACGCGAAGGGTGGCGGGTGTTGGTCGGATCATGTTTGTCCTTTCCTGCGAATCCAATCCTGACATGCCGCTACGTTAGCCGTCGGCGGCGTATGGATCAACGCATGCGAAGCCCTGCCGGGCGGCTGTCGCGACTCGCGCTTTTGTGATTGCCCGCGAGAGCGATTGTTCGATTGCGCGCTTTCTCTGAAGCGCGATTTGCCTATCATCACCCAATGTCCTCGCGCACCTATTCCATGGCGGCGCTGCCGAGGCGTTGCCGAGACGTGCTGCTTGCCGGCCTGGTTGGCCTTGTCGTGCCAGCGCCTCTGCACGCGCAGGAACTGTCGGGACCCAACGATGTCGTCGATGTCGAACTCGTGCTGGCCGTCGATGTTTCGCTTTCCATGTCGCCGACCGAGCTCGACATCCAGCGGCGCGGCTATGCGGCCGCGCTGACGGACAGCTCCGTGCTGGAGGCGATCGCGCAGGGCGGCCATGGACGCATCGCGGTGACCTATTTCGAATGGGCGGGCAACACGATGCAGCGCGTCGTCGTGCCGTGGAGCATCATCGAGACGCGCGCGGACGCCGACCGTTTTGCCGAGAGGCTAAACAGGCAGCCGCCCAACAGCGCCCGGCGCACGTCGATTTCGGGTGCCATCGAGTTCGGGGTCGATCTCTTTGCGGAAAGCGGATTTTCTGGCCAGAAGCGGGTCATCGACATTTCTGGGGACGGGCCGAACAACCAGGGGGCACCGGTAACCGGCGCCCGCGACGCGGCTGTCGCGCAGGGCATCGTCATCAACGGCCTGCCGCTGATGACGAGCGGCGGCTTTACCAGCGTCTACGACGTTTCCGATCTCGACAACTACTATGCCGACTGCGTGATCGGCGGGCCGGGCTCGTTCATGGTGCCGGTCAATGACTGGTCGCAGTTTCCCGAGGCCATCAGGCGCAAATTGGTGCTCGAACTGGCAGGGCCGTCGTCGTCCGTCTGGCTGGCCGAGGCGGACGATCGCCCGCCGGTCATCCTGGCCCAGGCGGAGCCACCGTCCGACTGCCTGCTGGGCGAAAAGATGTGGCGCGACAGGTCGCTGATGTTCGACCTGAAGTGACGATCAAGCCTACGCGGCCATGAGCTGCTTGCGGTCGACGCGCTCCTGCTGCGGCGAGCGGTCGTAGAGTTCGCGGTAGCACTTTGAAAAGTGCGAGGCCGAGACGAAACCGCAGGCGACCGCGACCTCGACCACAGGCATCGACGATTGCAGCAAGAGGTGGCGCGCGCGGTCGAGCCTGATCTCCAGATAGTAGCGCGCCGGCGACCGACCCATTTCGGTGCGGAACAGCCGCTCGATCTGGCGCCGCGACAGTCCCACATTGTCGGCGATGTCGATCAGCGACAGCGGCTCCGACAGGTTTGCCTCCATGAACTCGATGATCGAGAGCACTTTCGAGTTCTGCACGCCGAGGCGCGCGCGCAACGGAAGGCGCTGTCGGTCTGTCGGGCTGCGGACGCGGTCGGTCAGGACCTGTTCGCAGACCCGGTTGACAAGATTGTCGTCGAAGTCGTCGCCGATCAGCTTCAGCATCATGTCGAGTGCGGCGGTGCCGCCGGCACAAGTGTAGATGTTCTGGTCGACCTCGAAGAGATCGGCAAAGACGTTGGCCTTTGGAAACGCCTCGGAGAAGCCCGGCAGATTCTCCCAGTGGATGGCGCAACGCTTGTTGGACAGGAGACCGGCTGCGGCAAGGACATGGGCGCCCGTGCACAGGCCGCCGATGGCCACGCCGCGATTGTATTCCTCGCGCAGCCAGGCGAAGGCGGAGCGGTTGTTGTACTGCTCGACATTGATGCCGCTGCACACGACGACCATGGAGGGCCGATCGGGGCCGGCGAGCTTGCGGCGTTCGTCTTCCAAAGAAGTGTTCACGGCACATTCGACGCCGTTCGACGCGGCGACCGGCCTGCCGTCCACACTCGCAAGCCGCCAGCGATAGGCGGCGTAGCCGAGCATCCGATTTGCCGACCGCAGAGGCTCAAGCGCGGTGGCGAAGGCAATCATGGTGAAATCGGGAACGAGGAAGAAGACAAGCGATCGTTTGACCGGATGCTTTACAGCGTTCAAGGAACCCTCACACAGCCCAATGACCGCGAGCAGCATGTCGCGATCAGCACAGCGTCATCAGTAAAAACAAACGCTGTCAATGGATTGTGCCAGCGGCAAAGCAAATATTTGCGACATGCATGGTCCCGCATGCGCCAATGCGGGCACTGCTCCGCCGGGGAGCGGACGCCACCAAACGTGAAAAAGCCGCGTCGACAAGGTCGGCGCGGCTTTCAACTGTAGGGCTGGCGCTCCTCGTGAGAGCGCCGCAGAGGCGATCAGCGGACCAGGAAACCGAGGCGCGCGCCAGCCATGGCGCCGGACTGGCCGGGCATGGTGCGGTCGAGGCGCTGACGCTCAAGCGCGGTGTTCAGGTTCATGGCACTGCGGTTGCCGAACATACGGGACAGGAATTTCACGACACGTCTCCATGCATTGTTACACGGGGTGCCTTCGCGTGATGGAGTGGGGCAGCTCGTTCTATGCCGCGTATATAGTCACCGGCGGTCAAAACGTAAGCAGCAAATGCGAACCACTTGATATGAAATGCGACATGAGCGACGGATTCGACACGGACAAAAGCCAAAAAATCTATTCAAATCAGATGGCTAAACGGAAAATTAACCAGCCATGCGGCTGGCCCATATGCGTCATGCGACGGGTGCATGGCTCGGGGTTGCGAGCCTATGACGCCCTTCGCGCTCACGGTGTAGTGCGACGGGCGCTGGCTTCGCTTTGCGCACGATCAGCGGTCTCCGGCCCAGGAGCCGGAATGGAAGCTGGTCGTGCGGCGGCTGGGCTGGATGTCCGGCCAGCCGATGTCCTTCTGGATCTCCGACGGCAGTGCCCGGATCGACTTTTCCGTGAGGTAGCGGCTGCGTGCTTCGGAATACTCCAAGGCCAGGCGGCCGATCGTGGACAGTATGGACATGTCATTCTCCCTTGGTTCGTCCGCGGCCTTCGGGGCGTGCGGCGCTTGCGGTGTCGCAGACATGGTGTGGTCGATGTCTGCCCTAGCGGGGGAGGGATCGAACCGGTCTGGTACGCCGCCTCCTCCGATAGTGTTGACTATCCTCCCGATCTGATGTTCAATCAAACGCAATGAAATGATCGTTTCGATCAGAATAATTGAATGGAGGACATGCCGTGAATGCACCCCTCAATCATCCGCTGCCGGTCCTCGACCTCGACGTGATGCGCACCTTCGTGGCCATTGCCGAGACGGGCAGCTTCACGACGGCCGCCAGTGCGGTGTTTCGCACCCCTTCGGCCGTGTCGATGCAGATCAAGAAGCTCGAGGACATTCTCGGGCGCTCGGTCTTTGCACGCGACGCGCGGTCCGTCACGCTGACCACCGATGGCGAGATGCTGCTCGGCTATGCGCGGCGGCTCCTGGCGATCAACCGCGAGGCTGTCTCCAAGTTCATCATACCCGACATTGTCGGCGTGGTTCGGCTCGGATCGCCCGACGATTACGGCGAGCGCGTCCTGCCGCACGTGCTCAAGCGCTTTGCCACGACGCATCCTTCCATCGCCGTCGACGTGACCATCGATCAGAGCGGGAATCTGCGCCGCCGCATGGACGACCGCGCACTCGACATCACGCTGGTGACCAATTCCTACTTGAATCCGATGCCCGGCGCCGAGGTGCTCTTGACCGAGCCGATCGTCTGGGCCGGCGCAAAGGGCGGCGGCGCGCATATGCGCGAGCCGCTGCCCGTGTCGATCTGGGAGGAAGGCTGCGCCTGGCGTGCCGGGGCGCTCGAGGCGCTGGGCAGGGGCGGGCGCAACTATCGCGTCGCCTATATGAGCGCACATACGGCGGGACAGCGGGCGGCGATCATGGCCGATCTTGCCGTCGCTCCGCTGCCGAAATCATTCCTCGGCGGCGACATGGTGGAACTGGGCGCGGAGGATGGCCTCCCGGAGATCGGCAACTACAGCCTGGCCATGATCCTGCCCCCCGACGCCAGCGCGCCGGTGAAGGCTGTCGCCGACCATATCAGGGCAGCGTTCGAAGCGTTTCGCGACACCGGACGGTTCTGACGCGTCGCCGCAGTGGCACGCGGGGTCATGAACGCCTTTGGCGCGGCCTAGTTGTCCGTGGGCGTCGGCTGGTTTTCCAGGGGCTGCGCGCCCGGGACCCCATTGACCGAACCGTCAGGCGCGACCCGTTCGGTCGCGCCGCCTGTTCCCGTATCCGGCGTCGGATCGGTATCGATCTGAGGGTTCGGATCAGGCTCGCTTGAGCGTTGCGAATCGGTATTGGAATCGCTGCATGCGGCGAGAGCAAGGACGGAGACAGCGAGGAGCAGTCGTTTCATGTTGAGACTTCCTATGAGAAGGCCTCAACTTGATGGGAGCCGGATGGTTCCGCCAACACGGGCGCGGAAGAATTCATCGCCCGTGTTCAGCAGCGGCTGGCTCTCAGGTCAGCGGAGCGATTCGAGATAGGCCGAGCGGATGAAGGATCCGCTGCGCGCACCGTCGCTCGCCGGCCAGCCAATGTCCTTCTGGATCTCCGGCGGAAGCGCGTTCATTTCGCGGATTGCGTTGCGGTTGCGGCGCGCCTTGCGCAGAGAAGCGCCGAGCCGGGCAATGTCGTTGTATATCGACATGGTCTTCATCTCCTTGCGGATAGCGGCGTGCCGAACCATTCGGCAGCCGACCGTGCGGCTGATATGAAGACTGATTGTTTCTGACCGATTGCGCCCGAATTGGCTTTCGGTTTCAGAAATCCGGGCATCTGGAAACATTTGTACACAAATGAATTCGGCGTGTCGTGCGTTCAGGCCGGACCAGACGGATGTGGGTCAGCGCGGGGCCAGCGCAAACACGAAGGATGGTATTCCCGCGCTGCCGACGTCAGCCACCGCATATTCCGCAATGACCTGCAGCCGATCCACCGGCAGCGGCGTGCGGCGCGGATCGCCAACGAGGACGGCGATGCCTTGGTCCTCGCACGCTTCCAGGAAAGGCAGCATGCGAATTGCCAGGCGGCGCTCGTAAAAGACATCGCCGGCAAGTATCAGATCGACGTCTGCCGGCGGCGGCGCCTTCGTCAGGTCGACGGCGGTGACGGAGAGGTGGACGCCATTGGCTTGCGCGTTAAGACGCAGTGCCACCAGCCCGGTCTCGTCGATTTCCGAAGCCGTTACATGGCCGGCGCCGGCGAGCCCGGCGGCAATTGCCACGAGGCCGGAGCCCGAGCCGATATCGAGCACGCGCTTGCCGACGACCAGTGACGGATGATCGAGGACGTGGCGGGCAAGCGCCGCTCCGCCCGCCCAGGCATAGGCCCAGTAGGGCGCGGGCCGCTTGCGGCCTTCGACGCCGAGGCGCCCGAGCCCGCTCCCGGGATGCGCCATATGGAGGCTGATTTCCGGCAGGGAGGGCACGGGCGCCAGGCGCAGATTTTCACGGATGAAGCGCTCCGTGTCGCGCTCCGGCACGAGGATGTCAGCCGCGCTCGCGGCGCGCGGCGTGGCCTTCGCGTCCCCGGCGGCGGGGCGTCGCGTCGCCGGCGACGCCGTCTTCGCTGACTGTCTTGCGCGGCGGCAGCTTGACGGCCGCCGACAGTTTCGGGAACGGATCGACCTTGTTGGGCAGCGCCATGGCGTCGATGAAGAGCTGCTGGAAATGCGGCTCCAGCGCGGTCTCGATCTTCTCGATCTGCGTGACCTGCTTTTCGATCTCGCGACGATGGTCGCGGTTGAGCAGCGCCATCAGGGCGCCGGTGCCGGCCGCGTTGCCGACCGCCTTGACGTCGGCAAGGTCGCAATCGGGGATGAGGCCGAGCACCATGGCGTATTTCGGATCGATGAAGGAGCCGAAGGCGCCAGCAAAACGGATCGTGTCGACCGTCTCGACGCCCTGCTTTTCCATCAGGAGCTTGACGCCGGCATAGAGTGCCGCCTTGGCGAGCTGGATGGCGCGGATGTCGTTCTGCGTGACCGTGATGCGCGGCTCGCCCTCGCGCCCCTCGCGCAAGAGATAGGACCAGGTGCGGCCATTCTGGACGATGCGGGGGCTGCGGGCGGACAGCGTTCCGTCGACGACGCCGTCCTCGGAAATGATGCCGGAGAGGTACATTTCGGCGACGACCTCGATGATCGCCGAGCCGCAGATGCCGGTCACGCCGGTCCTGCTGGACTCCTCATCGAAGCCGGGCTCGTCGGACCACTTCTCGCTGCCGATGACGCGATACTTCGGCTCAAGCGTCTCGGGATCGATGCGGATGCGTTCGATTGCGCCGGGTGCCGCGCGCTGGCCGGAGGAAATCTCGGCGCCCTCGAAGGCCGGGCCGGTGGGCGAGGAGGCCGCAACGACCCGCTTCGAATTGCCCAGCACGATTTCCGCATTGGTACCGACATCGACCAGGAGCATCATCTTGTCCTGGCGGTAGGGGCCTTCCGACAGCGTCGCACCGGCAGCGTCGGCGCCGACATGGCCGGCGATGCAGGGCAGGAGATAAAGCCTGGCGCCGCGATTGACGTCGATGTCGATCTCATGGGCCCAGAACTGCAGCGCGCCCGAGACGGCGAGCGCGAAGGGCGCCTGGCCGAGTTCGGTCGGGTCGATGCCGAGGAACAGGTGATGCATGATCGGGTTGGCAACGAAGACCATGTCGAGAATGTCGTGGCGATCCACCTGTCCCTCGGCGCAGACCTTACCGATCAGGTCGTTGACGGCCTCGCGCACGGCCTTCGTCATGGCTTCGCGGCCGTCGGGGTTCATCATCACGTAGGAAACGCGGCTCATCAGATCCTCGCCGAAGCGGATCTGCGGGTTTGACGCGCCGGACGAGGCGGCGATGCGGCCCGACAGGAGCGACACCAGATGCATGGCGATGGTGGTCGAGCCGATATCGCAGGCGATGCCGTAGGCCTCGTTCTTGAGCCCCGGCCACAGGCCGATGATGAAGGGGCGCGCCGATTCCATGTCGCGGTGGATCGCGGCGGTGACACCCCAGTGCCCGGGTTCGGTCTCGGGCTGGTCAGGCAGTTTCGTGCGCAGGATCTTCTGGACCTGCGGAATGAGATGCGGGGCGACCAGCATGTCCTTCCAGCCCCATTCGCGCTCCAGCGCGACTTTCAGCCGGTCGAGATCACCCAAAGGCTTGTGCATGTCGGGCTCGTCGACCTCGACATAGCAGAGCTGCACGGCGGCGTTGCGCTCGATGACGCGGTCGGAGGCGGCCTTGCGAACGACCTGCGCGTTGACGACCGTGTCCTGTGGCACGTCGACGACGAGATCGCCGAGGATCTGAGCGGAGCAGGAGAGCCGGCGGCGCTCCGGCAGGCCGCGAACGCGTTCGTACCGCTCTTCCTTCGGCCCCTTGGGGCTGATGTGTCGGTTGGACGAGACGATCTGGTGCTTTGCGAAATTGCCTTCCTGCACTTCGATCTGGCAACGGCCGCAGGTGGCGCGCCCGCCGCAGACGCTCTCGACATAGACGCCGAGCTGGCGCGCGGCATCGAGCACCGCGGTGCCGACAGGAAAGCGCCCGCGCTTGCCGGACGGCATGAACAGGACGAGGGGATCGGTCGGGTTGATGGGGGCGTTCAAGGTGATCTTAGCTCTCTGACGGCCATCTAGGGTACATGGTCCAATACATTTTCTTGATGGACTCGAAAAACGACCTGCTCTGGAAAGCCTCGTGCGACGGATGGGTGAGCTTTTACAAAGGGATCATTCAACCGTTCTGATGCAAACTCCAACGTCACGTCATCGGGTTGAAAACTGAAGCGCCCGATCTTTAGTCCAACGAGCCTCCAAAGATGTTCCAGGTCGCCAGAGCGGGCGCCGACATCGAAACTGTATTCCTTCTCGTCAATCAGCGAGCTGTGCAGCGAGAAGTCTATGAAGAACTCGATCGACATATTCCAGTTGCGGCGGGCCAATATGAGATTGAACCTGATGCTGTCGGACTTCGCCTCGATGCTCTCGAGGAACCCTCCAGTCGCAAGCTCAACGTAACTGGCCTCAGGCACGTTGGATCACCCCCGGCCCATCCGCGCCTCGCGTCCGCCGCGGCGGCGGCCGCCGGCGGCGGGGCCTTCGCCCGGCGCGTTGACCTGGGTCGGGGCGGGGGCATGGACCTCGCCCGGCTTGTAGTCCTTGTAGGTCTTGATCCAGTTGGTGCAGTTCGCGTCGGTGCCGTTCAGCACGTTGGCGGCACGAACCGCTTCCATCTCCTGCGGGCGCACGGGGTTCATGATCGCCGACGTCATGCCGGCGCCGATGACCATCGGGATGAAGCCCGCATTGATGCCGTGGCGGTGCGGCAGGCCGAAGGAGATGTTGGACAGGCCGCAGGTGGTGTTGACCTTCAGTTCCTCGCGCAGGCGGCGCAGCAGCGCAAAGACCTGGCGGCCGGCGTCGCCCAGCGCACCGATCGGCATGACCAGCGGGTCGACGACGACGTCATGGGCAGGAATGCCGAAATCGGCGCAGCGTTCGACGATCTTCTTGGCGACAGCGAAGCGGACGTCGGGGTCCATGGAAATGCCGGTCTCGTCGTTGGAGATGGCGACGACGGGCACGTTGTATTTCTTGATAAGCGGCAGGATGGCTTCGAGCTTCTCTTCCTCGCCGGTGACGGAATTGACCAGCGGGCGGCCCTTGGCAACCTTCAGCGCCGCCTCGATGGCGGCCGACACCGAACTGTCGATCGCGAGCGGCAGGTCGACGAGGTCTTGGACGATCTGAAGCGTCTGGACCAACAGGCCCGGCTCGGTCTCGTTGGGATTGACCGAGGTGACGCCGGCATTGACGTCGAGCATGGTGGCGCCACAGGCGGCCTGCTCGAGGGCGTCGCGGATGACCGTCTCGAAATTGCCGGCGATCATCTCGGCGGCGAGCTTCTTGCGGCCGGTCGGGTTGATGCGCTCGCCGATCACGCAGAACGGCTGGTCGAAACCGATGATGATTTCCCTGGTCGCCGAGGCAACGATCGTGCGGGTCATGACGTTCTCCCAAGTGATATAAAGAGTTCTTTATATCGTTATCTGTTCGGTTTCAAGTGAGTGCGGCAGCGGCATCGCCTAATGCGCGGCGTCCTTGACCATTTCGGTCTGCGTCTCGGTGACGTTGTCATGGAGGATGTGATCGAGGCGAGCGGCAACGAGCAGGTCGTCGCGCCTTGCTTCGCGCTTCCATGGCCGTCGACCCTTCAGGACGCCGGATTCATCGACGATTTCCGCGACATATTCTTCCTGCCGATAGGCCATGACATGCACGCCGGCGACGCCGGGGATTTCCTTGACCTCGTTCATGATGTCGATGCAGAGGCGCTTGCCCTCAGCCTTCTGGTCCTGGGCGCCTTCGAGCCGCTTGATGACCGCGTCCGGAATATGGATGCCGGGCACGTTAGAGCGGATCCATTTCGCTGTCTTGGCCGATGCCAGCGGACCGACGCCGACCAGGATGAACACCTTTTCGGTGTGGCCGAGGTCGCGGGCCTTCTGCATGAAGGTCTTGAACATGGGCACGTCGAAGCAATACTGCGTCTGTACGAACTGCGCGCCGGCGGCGATCTTCTTGCCAAGGTGAATCGGGCGGAAGTCGAAGGGCGGGGCGAAGGGATTGACGGCGGCACCAAGGAAGAGCTGCGGCGGCGTCGTCAGCTTGCGGCCCGACAGGAATTTTCCGTTGTCGCGCATGATGCGGATGGTCTCGAGCAGCGACATGGAATCGAGGTCGAAAACCGGCTTGGCACCCGGCTGGTCGCCCGCCTGGACGCCATCGCCGGTCAGGCACAGCATGTTGGCGACGCCCATGGCAGCGCCGCCGAGCACGTCGCCCTGGATGGCGATGCGGTTCTTGTCGCGGCAGGCGATCTGCATGATCGGCGCATAGCCCATGCGGGTCAGCAGCGCGCAGATGCCAACCGAGGACATATGGCAATTGGCGCCCGACGCATCGACGGCATTGATGGCGTCGACCCAGCCGTCGAAGATTTTCGCGCGGTTGTAGACGTCTTCCGGGTCGGCGCTGTCGGGCGGGTTGAGTTCCGTGGTGACCGCGAATTCACCACGTCGCAGCACGCGCTCCAGCCGTCCGCGCGAGGAATGGCCGGGCAGGGGATCGAGCGGCAGATGAATGCCGGCGGGGTTCTCGTCGGGTTGGTGGCCGCTCATGCTGGCGTTCCTGCCCGCGCAGCTTCCTTGGCCGCGGCGCCCTGCGCGGTGACGCGCAGCCAGGCGGAGGTTTCGCGCAGCGACTGGTCGACCGGCTTCTGGACGGCCAGAATGGCATCGCCCTTGACCATCTGCTGCGAGCCTTCCCACGCCTTGACCCAGACGCAGGGCATGTCGGGCTCGACCTCGCAATTGCCGTTCGCGCGCACGCCGCCGCAGGGACCGTTGCGCAACTGTTTCGGGCAGTTCATCGGGCAGGACATGCCGGTTGACGACAGGACGCACTGGCCGCACATGCGGCAATCGAACATGAAGCCCTTGACGCGCTTCTCGATAAATTTCACAGGCGCCTCGAGGCGGCTGTAGCCGATGCCCTTCCACAGGGGATGCAGCAGCAGGAACATGTCGGCGAAACGCGAATAGAACCATTCGAGCAGGCGCGAATGGCGCACCGCCCAGAGCCGGATCGCGTAGGATCGCTGCACGCGCCGCTGCGGCGAGACGTCGGCCGGCTTGTAGTCGCTCTTGGGCGCCGCCTTCTTGACGATCGACGCCTGCGTGGCGCCCGCACCGACAGTGGCCGCGGGTATCTGTTGCGTCGTGCTTGCCTGGGCGCTGGGCGCCGGGGTGGGCAGAGGCTCAGACATCAGCCTTGCCTCCGGACTTGACCAGCGCGACCAGCCGCTCACGGTCGTATGTGGCGTCATACTCGGCAAAGGCCTTGTCGGCCTCGGCTTCCAGGTCGTCGCCGACGGGGATGGGATCGGCCTTGCGCCATTCGGCGAGGTAGTCGTCCGTGCCTCCGGCGCCGGTGCGCATGGCGCACATGTCGATGGCCTCGGTGAAGCGCAACGGTAGCTCGCGCTTGGCGTTCTGGCGACCCTTCTTGACGATGATCTGGGCGGGAATATCGCGCCAGAAAACGATGATCAGGTCGGCCATGCAGAACCTCGCGATTTCGATTGCGCGAGCTTTGCCGCAAGCGCCTCTCGGCTGCTTGTTATGGGACGACGCGCGCCCATTCAAATGCGACGCAGCGCGATGTCGCAAAAAAGAATATCGCCGCGGTGAGCGCTACCAGACGCGGCTGCGCAGCCCCGTCCAGACATAGGCCCAGAGCGTGGGGTGATACCACTGCATCGAGACGCCTTCACCCTTCGCCGGCCTCAGCTTCCCCGCGAGTGCGTCGGCGACGGCACGGACGCAGATTTCGCGCGAAAATGCCGCTTGCGTGAGAGGGTAGGTGGCGATCGTGTCGCCGGGCAGCGGCTCACCGCGCGCCTGGTAGACGATGTCGCCGGTATCAACGCCGGTATCGACCAGGTGAACCGTCGTTCCGAAACTGTCGGGGTCCCCGGTTGCCAGTGCCCAGTATCCGCCGTTGGTGCCGCGGTAGCGCGGGGTGATGCCGGCGTGGTAATTGAGCACGGGGCAGGGGATTGCCCGCAACGTAGCCGGCGACAGCATACGGCAACCGGCAAGCAGCACCACGGACGGGGCGAACTGCGCGATGGCGGCTGTCAGTTCAGCGCTGTCGGCCGAGCGGATGCGCACGACGTGTTCCTCGCGCGGCGGCGTGGTATCTAGGCCGGTCTGGCGGATGTTGCGCCGGGCCAGGTTCGGAACCAGCCGCTTCGTCATACGGATCACCATCATCGTGCCGAACTGGCCGGTCGCCGAGACGAGCCCGAGCCTACGCGCGCGTCCGCGCAGCAGTGACCATTTGGACGAGGGCTGCTCCATCAGCACCGCGATCGGTCCGAAGGCATTCGTCAAGGCGTTGACGATCCCCCAGACATGGGGGCCACCCTCCGTGACGACGACGATGCGCGGCCGCGCCGCCCCTAGATCAGCCATCCCAGAAATGCCTGTGTGGCCATTCCGGCGGCGCCGATGACGAAAGTGACCACGGCGATCGACGCGACGCCGACAAGGCTGGCGATGCCGAACAGCACGCCGTCACGCTCTGTGAGCGCGAGGCCGAGAAGCGTGATGGAAAAGGCCGGCAGCCAGTTTCCCAGCGGGATCGGAAGGGTGACGATGACAGCCAGCAGCAGAGCGATGAGACCAATGATGCGGTCACCGCGCCGGCGCCAGAATGGCCAGTAGCGCGGGCGGACATACTGTTCCAGTCGCGTGAGATGCGGCACGACACGCTCGATCAGGGCGCGGAACTGCTCGGCGGAGAGCGATTTCTTCGCGACGAAGGCGGGCAGCCATGCCCGCCGCGCGCCGAACGTCATCTGTGCGGCCACCACCAGAAGGGGAATGCCCAGAACGGCGGATGCGCCGGGCGGCAGGGGAATCAGGTTGAAGGCGCCAAACAGGACCAGGAGGGCGGCAAAGCTGCGATCACCGAGCGCGTCGCGAATGTCACCCATGGTGACACGCTCCGTGGACACGCGCGCCAGTTCGGAGAAGACCAGGGAAAGGCGACGCGGCCTCCTGCGCTGGCTCACTGAACTGGACAGTCCCGCTTCGAATCCCGTCACATCCGCTCTCATATCCGTTCCCAACGGCACGCAATCATCTGCAAGACGGCACCATTGTGCCGCGCAGGCGTTAAGCGATGATGACACTGACCCTTTGAGGATGCTGAGGTGGGGGCTGCCCAGGCGTTTGGCAAGCTACTTTCTGAACTCGAGGATATCGAGTGTCGATTCATAGTAGGGTGCCGGCATCTCGATGCGCCAGGCGCGCGCGCCCGTGCGGAACGCGTAGCCGACCTGATCGGTTTGCGGGCCACTGCCATAGGGCTTGACCGGGTCGCCGGCGATGAACAGCGAACCGAGATAGATCAGGCGCCGTTCATCGTCGTCGTAGAAGCGCCCCGCCGTGCGCTGGGAGCCACTGGTTTTCTCCAGCCGCCAGCCCGAACCGTCGTCGGTCACAAGGCACCTGAACCAGTCATACACAACGAGATCGCCCAGCCCGCCGACCTTGATGGTGCGGCACTGCCAGCGTCCCGTCATGTCGAAACCCTGGAACGAGACGAGCGGCCTTGCCAGCACGCCATCCAGAACCGCGATGTCGGCGGGAGCGCCCTTGCGCGATTCGTCGAGCGCCTTCCTTCTGGTTTCGCCATATTTTTCCAGCTTCTGCCTGTCGGAAGCGGTGATGATCTTCTGCACGGCTCCGTCGGCAAGCGCTACTTGGACCGGGCCAAAGACGGATACGACAATGAGAATTGCACGTAGGATCATTCGAGGATGCTGTTTTTCACTGCCGCCTCGGCCGATTGGGGAGCGCATCACGAGACGGCCCGCGCGGCGGCAGTCAGCGCCGGTAGGAGATCGCCGTAGCCGGTGACACGGCGCTCATAGGCGAGGCCCAGAAAGTCCGCGGCCTGTTGCGCGACGGCTTCGAGCGACGGATCCTCGGTCTGCGCGAGATAAACGAGCTTTTCGTAGTTGCCAAAATAGTCCTTCACCAGTTCCGGATGGCGATCGAGGCCAAGCGGGCGGATGAAGAAGGCGTCGAACTGGCGGCAGAGGAAATCCGTCATGTAGAAGGCGAGCATGTCGCGGTCGCCGGATGCCTCGAAAGCGTCGTTGCCCTGGTAGAAGGCGAAACAATGCGCTCCGGCCATGCGTTCTACGCCATGCCTTTCGAGCACCCGGTCCAGCATGCCGCCGGTTCCGCAGTCGGCGTACCCCGCGAATATGTGGCGATAGCCGCGCGCGCGCGCTTCCATGATGGCGGCGTCCATGGCGGACGCGATCCTGTCTGGATGGAAGTGGAAATCGGCGGGCAGGCAGGTCAGATCGAGGTGATCGAGCTGGTTCAGTTCCTTCACCGCAAGGATCTCGCGCGCCAGCATGCCGCAGGCGATGACCAGCACGCGATCGTTCTCGACCAAGGGGGCGCATTCGACGGCGGACATGGAACAATTCCCGCTAGAGGCCGTTCATGTAGGCAATACTAGCCAACGAGGGAAGAACCGTCCATGAAACTCAATCACATTGCTCCACTCGCTGCCATCCTCGCATGTGCGCTCTTCGTCTCGGCCTGCGCAAATACGGTGCGCGGCGTTAGCAGGGACGTCAATCAGACCGCGGATGCGGTGCAGGATTCCGTCGACTGAGGCATCCAGCCTGGAAGACATGGAACAGCCCCGCATCGCGGGGCTTTTCCATGTCCGGGAGCGGGCAGCGCTTGGGGCGTGGAACTGCGGGCGCGACTCATCGTACAATTCGCGGACTGGTCCAACGAGGGAAGGTCCGCTCCATGACACATCTACGTCTCGCTCAGATCGCAGCCATGCTGGCCTGCGTGGCAACGCTGGCTGCCTGCGCCAATACGGTGCGCGGCGTCGGCAAGGACGTGAAGGGCACCGTCGCGGCGATCGAAGAGACGGTCAACTGAACGGGACATCTCTTGCCGGCGCCTGACCCATGGCTGCCGACAAGAAGCCGTTTAGGGGGCAGGCGCCCTTTGGTTCAGGCAGCGCGGATGTTGTGCTTGCGCTTCATGTATTCCTTGGCGGTTTCCACCGCCACGGCGGCATCGCGGCAGTAGGCGTCGGCGCCGACGGCCTTGCCGAACTCCTCGTTGAGCGGAGCGCCGCCAACCAGCACGACATAATCGTCGCGGATGCCCTTTTCCTTCATCGTGTCGATGACGACCTTCATGTAGGGCATGGTCGTGGTGAGCAGCGCAGACATGCCGAGGATGTCCGGCTTGTGTTCTTCGATGGCATCGAGATATTTCTCGACCGCATTGTTGATGCCTAGGTCGATGACGTCGAAGCCGGCGCCTTCCATCATCATGCCGACGAGGTTCTTGCCGATGTCGTGGATGTCGCCCTTGACGGTACCGATGACCATCTTGCCCTGCTTGGGCGCGCCGGTGGCGATCAGAAGCGGGCGCAGGATGAACATGCCCGCCTTCATGGCGTTGGCGGACAAAAGCACTTCCGGCACGAACAGGATGCCGTCGCGAAAATCCTCGCCGACGATGCGCATGCCCTCGACGAGCGCCTCGGTCAGAACCTTGTAGGGAGCCCAGCCGCGTCCGAGGAGGATGTTGGTGCCTTCCTCGATCTCCTCCTTCAGCCCGTCATAGAGATCGTCGTGCATCTGCTGCACCAGTTCGTCGTCGGAAAGCTCGGAGAGAATGATCTCGTCGTCGGACATATCGGAGGCTCCTTGAGCGCGCGGGTGCCGCGACGCGGAAACTGACATCAATACCTATCGTGCAAAGGCTTAAATTCCATAGCTGATTTGCGACGCGGCGCAAAAGGAAAGCGACCGGAGACAACCATCACTGCGTGTCTTCATTGCGACAGGGCTTGGCGCGGGCTGGCCGTCTCCAGTAGGGTGCTTGGCTACGATCCGCGCAGGGCGCATGAAAGCGCCGCGAACAGATATTCCAGGGATGGCCTCGATGGACGAAAACCTCTTGAGCGAGCAGGAAGCCTCTTCCGCGCGGCGCGGACGCGCGGCAAGCGGCGGCGCCGCTGCGCGTCGGGCTGCGCGCTCCGGCGGCGGCCCCGGCACCCAGCTCACCTATATCAAGCGCAAGATCAACGTCTTCGAAGTGCTTGACGAGGAAGGCCTTTCGATCATCGAGGCCAATGCCGACACCGTGCTCGAAGAGACCGGCATCATCTTTCGCGACGATCCCGAGACGCTGGCACTGTGGAAGGAGGCCGGCGCGGACGTGAAGGACGACCGCGTGCATTTCCCGAAAGGCCTGCCGCGCTCGCTGCTCAAGACGGCACCATCGAGCTACACGCAGCACGCGCGCAACCCGGCGCGCTCTGTCGAGATCGGCGGCAAGGGAACGGTGTTCGCACCCGTCTACGGACCGCCCTTCGTGCGCGACCTCGACGGAGTCAGGCGCTATGCGACGATCGAGGATTTCCGGAACTTCGTGAAGCTCGCCTACATGGCGCCGTCGATCCACCATTCGGGCGGAACGGTGTGCGAGCCGGTCGACGTGCCGGTCAACAAGCGCCACCTCGACATGATCTACAGCCACATCAAATACTCCGACAAGCCGTTCATGGGTTCGGTCACCGCGCCGGAGCGCGCCGAAGACACGGTGGCGATGGCAAAAATCCTGTTCGGCGACGATTTCGTCGAGAACAACACCGTGCTGACCAGCCTGATCAACGCCAACTCGCCGATGGTGTTCGACGACACGATGCTCGGCGCGCTGAAGGTCTATGCGCGCAGCAACCAGGCCTGCATCGTCACGCCGTTCATCCTGGCCGGCGCGATGAGCCCGGTGACGGTGGCCGGAACGCTGACGCAGGTTCTGGCCGAAGTGCTGGCGGGCGCGGCTGTGACCCAGCTGGTGCGCCCCGGCGCGCCGGTGCTGTTCGGAACCTTCGCCTCCTCGATCTCGATGCAGTCCGGCGCGCCGACATTTGGCACGCCGGAGCCGTCGCTGGTCTCCTATGGCGCCGCGCAGCTGGCGCGCCGTCTCGGACTGCCGTTCCGCACCGGCGGCTCGCTCTGCGCCTCCAAGGTTCCGGATGCGCAGGCCGCTTATGAGAGCGCCAACACGCTGAACTCCACGATCCTGGCCGGCACGAACTTCGTGCTGCATTCGGCCGGCTGGCTCGAAGGCGGGCTCGCCTCCTGCTACGAAAAGTTCATGATGGACATCGACCAGCTCGGCATGACGCAGAAGTTCGCCGAGGGCGTCGACCTCAGCGAAAACGGCCAGGCGATGGACGCGATAAGGCAGGTGGGCCCGGGCAGCCACTTCCTGGGCTGCGACCACACACAGGCGAATTTTCAGACTGCCTTCTACCGGTCGTCGATCGCCGACAACAATTCCTACGAGCAGTGGCTGGCCGAAGGCGAGAAGACGGCGCCGCAACGGGCCAACGAAATCGCGCGACGCTGGCTGGAGACCTATGAGGCGCCCTATCTCGACCCCTCCATCGACGAGGCTCTGAAGGATTTTGTCGCCCAGAAGAAGGCGTCGATGCCCGACGCCTTCACCTGAAAGGAGCCCGATTCAGGCCGGGCTAAAGTGGCCGACATCATTCACAAGGAAGTCTGGCGCAGCGCGTTCTCCGACACGCCAGGCAAGAAGGGCTAGTCCGTGGTGCCGGCGCCACCGCCGCAGGCTTCAATGGGGGGCGTGGCCCTCACGGTGATCGCTGAGGCGCTGTACCACCATGGCCTGATCCCTCGCGGTGGATTCGCCTTCGAGCGCGGGGCTGACGCGCCCGCCGGCCCTTCAGGGCGTTCGGCAAAGTCCGTCCTTCTCGTCGGCCACGCCGGCTCCGCCCCCTGGCCGCATTTCCTGCGCTGGCGCGAGGCGCAGCCGGCCGGAATAAAGGATCCGCTGGATACATGGTCACGTGCGGTGATCGGCGCGGTGGCCCGACAGGTCGGGGCGAGGGCAGTGTCTCCTTCCGACCGGCCCTTTCTGCCGTTCCAGCAATGGGCGATGCGGGCCAAGGGGCTGAAACCTTCCCCGCTAGGCATCCTCATGCATCCCGAATATGGGCTGTGGCATGCCTATCGCGGGGCATTGCTGTTCGACGTGGAACTGGACTTTCCTGACGCTGAGAAGCCGATTCACCTGTGTGACACATGTGACGGAAAACCTTGCCTGAAAGCCTGTCCGGTCGGCGCGCATTCAGCGGCCGGCTTTGCCTATGAGGCGTGCCTTGCCCATGTGCGCGGACAGGCCGGTGCGCCCTGCCGCGACCGTGGCTGCTTCGACCGCAATGCGTGCCCCTATGGCGAGGGGTACCGGTATCCGGCGGATATGCAGGCCTTCCACATGGCGGCATTTGCGGGGCTATAGTCGCCAAAGCGTGCTTTCAGTCGCGCCTGAGCGATTTTTCTTGTTCCCGCCCCAAGGAATGTTCCAAAGCGATCGTCTTACCTGCAATGATGGCGATGATGCTGGAACAGGGCGAGACCTCCGACAGCGCGCTGATCGGACGGGCGCAACAGGGGGACAGGGCGGCTTTCGGCGAACTTGTCGAGAGGCACTATGACTTCGTCTATCGCGTCGCCTACCGCTGGTGCGGCGCCAGGGCCGACGCGGAAGACATCGCCCAGGAGGTCTGCGTCAGGATCGGGCGCGCGATCGGCGACTATCGCGGCGGCGGCGCCTTCACCACCTGGCTCTATGCGCTGACGCTGAACGCCGCGCGGGACATGTCGCGCAAGACCATGCGCGAAACTGCCAAGGTGCAGGCGTTTTTCGCCGAGGCCCTCATCGAAGGCACGTCAGCCCCCGAGTCCGATGGTGAGGATGCAACGGAAGCGCTGTGGGAGGCCGTGCGAAAACTGCCCGGCAAGCAGCGCGACGCGGTGCTGCTGGTCTATGGCGAGGGGCTGAGCCATGCGGCGGCCGCCGACGCGATGGCGATCTCCGAGGCCACGGTGTCGTGGCACACCCATGAAGCGAAGAAGCGGCTGAAGGTGCTGATGCGCCCGGCCGGGGAAGACTGACCATGGTCGATGAAAGCGAACTCAAGAAGCTGAGCGGAGCGCGGGTGCCGCAACCTGCCGCGGATGCCAGAGCGCGCGCATTGGGCGCGGCCTTTGCCGCGTTCGACGACAGAAAAAATATGTCCACGGCACCCCAAGGATCGGTCGTGCCCGAGCGTCTCATCGACAAAGCAACAAGGCTTTGGAGTGGGATGATGCAGAAGAAACTCTATGCGACGCCGGCGCTTGCAACGCTCGTGGCGCTGCCGATCGCGGGCTACGCCACCTTTTACATGCTGCAGGACTCGCCGTTCAATTTCGGTGGCGAGCGGCAGGCAACCGACGGTCCGGCCGGCCAGGTGGAAACGCGCCTCAGGGTCGAGGAGCCGGCAAAGGTCGCTCCCCCGACGACCGTTGGGGAACTGGCAGGGAAGGGCGACCCGGAGGAACTCAGCCGCGACATCACCACCGAGCTTTTCTCCGGCGAAACGGAAGCCGATGCGGGTGGCACGGCCGCGGCGCCGCGGGATGCAATCGTTGCAGAACCGGCCCCGCCAGCTGAACTGATGCCGGCACCGCCGGCGGTGGCAGAGAGCGCGTCGCGTATCGGCCGCGCGCCTGGTGTCGCCGGGACCAGCAAATTGATGGCGCCGGCGGCACCTCCCGCGACCGACGCGATGGCCGACATGCCGGTTCTGGCGCAGGAGAATACCGACAGGGTACAGGTTTTCGACACCAACCCGGTTCGCTCGGCGCTCGAGAATCCGGTCTCGACATTCTCGATCGACGTCGACACAGCGTCCTATTCCTTCGTGCGCCGCTCGCTGAAGGAAGGCTTTCTGCCGCAGGCCGACACGGTGCGCGTCGAGGAGATGATCAACTACTTCCCTTATGACTGGCAGGGACCAGCCAGCGCGGAGACGCCGTTCAACACGACGGTAACGGTTATGCCGACGCCGTGGAACGACCATACGAAGCTGATGCATGTCGCCATCAAGGGCTATGACGTGAAGCCGGCCGAGAAGCCGGCGGCCAATCTGGTGTTCCTGATCGACGTCTCGGGCTCCATGAACGAGACGGACAAGCTGCCGTTGCTACAGTCCGCCTTCCGTCTGCTGGTCAACACGCTCGGCCCGAACGACACGGTGTCGATCGTCACCTATGCCGGCGACGCAGGCACCGTACTGGAGCCGACCAAGGCGTCGGAAAGAGCCAAGATCCTCAACGCGATCGACACGCTAGCGCCGGGCGGAACGACCGCCGGTGCGGCCGGGATCGCAGAGGCGTATCGGCTGGCTGAAAAGTCCTTCGTCAAGGGCGGCGTCAACCGCGTGATGCTGGCGACCGACGGCGATTTCAACGTCGGCCAGACGGATGACGACGATCTGAAGCGGATGATCGAGGCCAAGCGCGAAAGCGGCGTGTTCCTTTCGGTGTTCGGCTTCGGGCGCGGCAATCTGAACGACCAGATGATGCAGACCATCGCCCAGAACGGCAACGGGACGGCGGCCTATATCGACACGCTGGCCGAGGCGGAGAAAGTGCTGGTGCAGGACGCGTCGTCGACCATCTTCCCGATCGCCAAGGACGTGAAGATCCAGGTCGAGTTCAATCCGCAGGCGGTCGCCGAGTACAGGCTGATCGGCTACGAGACCCGCGCGCTTGCCCGCGAGGACTTCAACAACGACCGCGTGGATGCCGGCGAGATCGGCTCGGGCCATTCGGTGACGGCGATCTACGAGATCACGCCGAAAGGCAGCCCTGCGACAGTCATTGACGATTTGCGCTACGGCCAGGCCGCGACCGACAATCCAGGCGGGATCGCCAATGCCGGGGAGTATGCCTTCATAAGAATCCGCCACAAGGCGCCTGACGGCGACACCAGCACGCTGACCACGACGCCGGTCACCGCTGCCAACGAGGTGGCCAGCTTCGAGGCAGCTGGCACGGACCAGCGCTTCTCGGTGGCGGTCGCGGCCTTCGGGCAAAAGCTGCGCGACACCGACCAGACGGCTGCGTTCGGTTTCGACAGGATCATTGAAATTGCCACTGCCGCGCGTGGAACCGACCCGTTCGGGTACCGGTCGGAGTTCCTCTCGCTGGTGCGCCTGGCCTCGGCGCTTTCCGCGGGCAAGTGACGGTGGCGATGACGGCCTGATCTTGCGGACGCGGGATCGTTCCGACACGGATCAGGTCATGGGCGGGTGAGGCAGGCCGGCGGGGGGAACCCTCCGCCGGCCTTTTTCAGTCGCTGGCGACATGGACGCCAGTGCGCAATTCGCGGGACGGCCGGGGCACGAACCGGAGGCGACGCCCCTCGGCCGGGACGACGCGCCTTTTCCTACCTCCAGGATACTACGGCGCCTCTTTGCGTCCACAGGACGACCGACAGGTAGATCACCCCGGGCGGTGAGGCGAGAATGAGCATGATCGGCCAGAGGTTGGATTGCTGGGTGAACGCGATGCCTGCGTGCAGGGCAGCCGGAAGCATGACCAGCAGCGGCGCGACCGCCACCCAGCGCCACCTGCCCGAAAGCCGCACGACGGCCCGCAACTGGAGGATCAGGTAGGCGGGAAGGGCGGCGATGGCTGCGAAACCCAGGACGATGGAGAACAGGGTCGCGAACGGCGAATCGCCGTGTGGGCCAGACTCGACGGCGAGGCGCTTTTCCTCGGCGCGCAGCGCCTCTACCCATGCCGGCGGCCTGGCAGCCACCACGCCCTTGCCGGCCCATGACAGCCGCGCCGGCAGAATCTGGCGCGCCACCGGCTTCCAGTTGTCATCATAGGCGGTGACGTGGATTTCATCGACGGTGGCGGGGTTGGAAAAGCCGACCCAGACCAGCCCGGTTCCCTTGCCTGCCGGATGCAGCACGGAGGGGTTCATCCTCTGGCCCTCGTCGACGGAGGCGCCGTCCCGGTAGGCGCGCGCCTTAAGGCGTAGTGGGATGTCGCTTCGATAGTCGATGGCGATGTAGATCGTCTCGTTTGGGGCCAGCACCGAATTGAAGCCCGGGGTGTTGCGCTTCATGTGCAGGTGGACCGCCGAGCCGGCGGCTGCTCCATGAACCAGGAGTGCCGCGGCCAGAACCGCCAAAGTTGCGATGAGATGAACCAGCCTGGCCATGCGGCCAATATGCCATCATCGCCTGAACAGAAGGTTTCGCCGCGTCAGCCAGCGGGAATCAGGCGCGGCTGCGACGGCGCTCGCGGCGGGCTTCGCTGGTCTCGCCGGTGGCGCCGCTCTTGTCTGCGGTCTTGTTGCGCAGCGGGCCAATCATTTCGACGATCGTCTCGACCGTCGGGCGCTCCGCCTTCGTGTGGTTGTCGAGCGCATGGCGCATCGCGGCAAGATGCTCGAAAGACGTGCCGCAACAGCCGCCGATGATGCTGGCGCCGGCATCAACCGCCAGGCGGACATAGTCCGACATGAGTTCCGGCGTGCCGGAATAGTGGATTTCCGTGCCGCGAAATTCAGGGATGCCGCAGTTGCCCTTGACGATCACCTTGGCGCCGGGCTTGGCGGCCGTCATGTCGAGCAGCGACGCCAGGATATCGGAGGCGCCGACGCCACAATTGGCGCCGACCGCGACCGGTTCTGGCACCATTCCGTCTGCTACGCCATGGATGTCCTTTGGCGCCAGCCCCATCATCGAACGGCCGGCGGTGTCGAAGGACACTGTGAAGGTGTATGGCATGCCGGCGTCGATGGCTGCCTGGGCCGCGGCGCGGGCTTCCTCGGGGGCCGACATTGTCTCGATCCAGGCGACATCAGCGCCGCCCTCCTTGAGGCCGCGGATCTGCTCGCCAAAAGCGTCGACCGCGTCTTCATAGGTCAGCGCGCCGAGCGGGATCAGAAGTTCACCCGTGGGGCCGACTGATCCCGCCACGATAACCTTGCGGCCCGCCTTGTCGGCGACGGCGCGGGCAATCTCGGCTGCACGCTTGTTGAGGTCGTGCACGCGATCCTGCGCATGATGCAGCTTCAGGCGGTGGCGGGTTCCGCCAAAGGAATTGGTGAGAATGATGTCGGCACCAGCCTCGACGAACTTCTGGTGCAGGGTCGCGATCTTTTCGGGCGCCGTCTCGTTCCACAGTTCGGGCGCCTCGCCGGCTTCGAGGCCCATGGCGAACAGGTTGGTGCCCGTCGCACCGTCGGCCAGCAGAACGCCTTTTTCGGCAATGAGGGCGTCGATCGGGTTGGTCATCGGAAAACCTTTGGGGCGTGAAAACAAGGATAAAGACATAAGCAAGTCTTTATGTCCGGTCAATGGGCGAGGCAGGCCGCACGGCGTTTCCGGTCGCCTCTAGACCTTTCCGGCCAGTTCCTTGGCAAAGCCGGCAGCCTCGTGCGGGTTGATCTCGGCACTGCGGATCAGGTTGTCGAAGTGGCGGGTCAGTGTGCCAACCGCAGACGTGGCGTTGAGGACCAGATACATCTCGCCGACATAGACGGCGGCACGCAGCGAGCCAAAGATCGTGTAGGGCACCGAGTAGCGCATGCGGCCGTCATAGAGGAACAGGCGGAATGTCGGGTACAGTTCGTCGAGCAGGACCGCCATGTGGTTGAGCTGGTCGCGCCGCACCTGTTCGTCGAGACCCGTCCAGACGCCGAGACCGCGCGCAAAAATTTCCAGCGTGTGGCGCGGCATGCAGACTTCCATGTCGGTGTCCGGGCGCCTGTTGTAGTCGATGCGATACTGGGTCTCGTCCGTCTGCGCCTCGCGGCTGCGGTTGGAAACGCGCGATTCGTACTCGATCAGCGATTCGGTGCGGAGCAGGTCGGGGATACCGGCCGGCACGTAGCGGATCTTGGTGCCCGACGCTTCGGCGTGCCATTTCGCGAGCAGGGTACGTTCGAAACCGCCGGAGCCTTCCTCGATCTCCAGGCTCTCCCGAATCTCGCCCGTCAGCCCCTCGTCCTGGCTGAGGCCCAGCAGCCAGTCGAGCGACACCTGATGTTCGGCGGCAATGGTCAGCAGCGTCTCGGCCCGGGGGAGACGGGTCGAACCTTCCGACAGCATCTGCGACAGAGCCGAGCGGTCGATGCCGAGGGAGGCAGCGAAAGCCGACTGGTTGCCTGCGGAGCGCTGCACCAAGGTGCGCAGCCGCGTACGGAACAGGCTCGACAGATCGCGTTTGTCCACTAGGCCCTCCAAAGCGGAAAAATCTGCCCCTGTGACGGAGTACACCGTCCCACAGAGGAATTCGAATCTCAGCGTTTGTTTACAATCCATAACATATGGGGTTTTATATGCGCAATCACACCATTTACTGCGCATTGTCGCATTGAAAGCCGACGAACATCCTGACACCATGTTGTCAGGATGTTCTCGATTCCGACGACTGGGGGCAGTGGTCGACACATGACAGCAACAAATCAGCGGCGGGTGGGGGTTGTGCCGGGCGTCGAGTGGCCAACCGTTCTGCTCATCGCCGCGACCTATTCGGGCTGGGCGGCGGTGGCCTGGTTCGTCTGGCCGGTCTATCCCGTTCTTGCTGTGATCCTGCTCGGATTTCTCCTCGCGATGCAGTCCTCGCTCATGCACGAGGCGTCGCATGGCCACCCCACCCGCAGGAACTGGGTGAACGAGTTGCTGGTCGGGCTGCCGATCGGTCTCGTCTATCCGTTCCGGCGCTTTCGCGCGCTGCATCTGCGCCACCATGCCGACGAGAGTCTCACGGATCCGTTCGACGATCCGGAATCCTACTACCGGGCCTTCTGGCAGCACGAAGACCTGCCGACTTTGCTCAAGCTGTTGCTGCGCGCCAACAACACGATGGTTGGGCGCTTCGTTCTGGGTCCGTTGCTCGGCACGCTTGGCTTCCTGCTCGCCGAATCCAGGCTGCTGGCGAGCGGCGACCCGGCGATCCGCCGTGCCTGGCTCGTCCATGCCGCCGGCCTCGCGGTCGTCCTGCCGGTCATCATCATCGGCTTCGGCATTCCGCCCTGGCTCTACATTCTCGGACCGGTCTGGCTTGGCCAGTCGCTGATTTCCGTGCGGACCTTTGCCGAGCACCAGTGGTCGGAGCGGCCGGAAGGGCGCACGATCATCATCGAACGTTCGCCGCTGGCATTGCTGTTTCTCAACAACAATCTGCATTTCGTCCACCACAAGAGCCCGACGGTGGCCTGGTACCGACTGCCAGGACTGTTTCGCGAGCGGCGCGCCGAATGGGTCGCCATGAACAAGGGCTACGTCTTCCCCAATTATACCGCGCTGCTGCGAAGCTATGCGTTCAGGGCCAAGGAGCCGGTGGTGCATCCCGCATTGCGCCGCATGCCCGAGCACGGCAGGGCGTTCCGGCCGCGGATGCGAGCGCACAGTGTCGGCGGCCTCGGCACGGCGCCGGTTCCGGCCGAACCGCCGAAGGAGTGAGGCCTCCCCGCCCGATGCTCGGCTGCACGGCCTCGGCGGGCATCGCGCGCGCCAGACAGCTGGAGCGACGGCCGTCGAGCGATAGCAATCGTCGAGCCTTGTTGGGTGGCGCCAACCGACATGCTACCCGATTGCGATGAGCCAATTGATCGCTGCACTTCCCATGTATGACTGGCCCGAGACACGCGCGGCGGTCGATGCTCGGTGGGCGCTTTTGCGCGACCTGCTGCGCGCGCGCGGCCTCGATGCGCCTGACTTCCTGGTGCGACGCAATGCCGACATGCCGACAGTGCCGGGCGGAATCCGCGAAGAGGGAGGCACGGTGATCGCGCCAGATCCGGCGATGCTGCCGCCTGACGATCTGGATCTGCAGACGCTGTGGCGTCATCCGCAACTGCTGCTTGGCCAGACATGCTGGGGCCCGATGGAGCTTGGCCTCAAGCATCAGGTGCAACTGGTCGGGCAGCCGGACTACAGCGACGTCGAGGGGGGGAGGGGGCCGCTCTATTCGAGCGCGATCGTCATGCGGCACCCTGCGCGCGACGGTGGCAGTGTGAGCGCGCCTGCGGATGGATCGCCGCGAATTCCCCTCGACCTGCTTCGCGGCAGGCGGCTCGCCTTCAACAGCCATGATTCGATGTCCGGGTTGACCGCGATCACGCGCGATGTTGCCGCGCTGGGCGAGACCGGCGTGTTCTGGTCCGACACGATCGAGAGTGGCGGCCACCGCCAGTCGCTTCGCGCCGTTGCCGAGGGCAGGGCGGATGTCGCGGCCATCGATTGTCGGAGCTGGGCATTGGCGCAGCGCTTCGAGCCGGCGTCGGCCGAGGTCCGGGTCGTCGGCTGGACGGCGCAGCGGACGGGTCTGCCGTTCATCGCCTCGAAGCAGGTGCCGGCCACTCTGCTCGCGATCGTGCGGCTGACATGCGCTGGCTTCCATCCATAGGGGTAGGCCTTTTGCGGGCCAATGCCGTGGTTGCCACGTAGAAATTCGTATGCCGGCTCATTGATATCGATCAAGGCGCGCCACAGGCGGCCATGTCCTCCTCTACTCGCTCGGAGGAGAAAAGACATGGGCGCTGCTGAGACCGAAGACGAACGCATCACATCGCCGCTGCCTCCGATCGCAGCCGTGCCGCCAGGAGACGGTGCGGTCCAGACCGAAGAACCAGCATCGGCCGAGACGCAGACGAACCCGACGGCGCCTGGCGGCGCGCGCCGGCGCACGCGGCGGGTCACCGAGATGCGGCACGATCCCGAGGCGATCCGGCACATCTTCGAGAGCGGCGAATATCCATACAAGCAGCAGATCCGGACGGCGATCTACGAGCAGCACAAGATGGAACTGCAGGTCGAACTGCTCAAAGTTCAGGAGTGGGTGAAGCAGACAAAGCAGCGAATCGTCATCCTGTTCGAGGGTCGGGACGCCGCCGGTAAGGGCGGAACGATCAAGCGCTTCATGGAACATCTGAACCCGCGCGGCGCCAGCGTCGTGGCTCTGGAAAAGCCGACGGAGCGCGAAGCCACCCAGTGGTATTTCCAGCGCTACATCGAGCATCTTCCGGCCGGCGGAGAAGTCGTGCTCTTCGACCGCTCCTGGTACAACCGTGCCGGCGTAGAACGCGTCATGGGTTTCTGTACGGCGCCGGATTATCTCGAGTTCATGCGCCAGACGCCGGAGCTCGAACGCATGCTCGTCCGCTCCGGGATAAGGCTGTTCAAGTACTGGTTCTCGGTCAGCCGGGAAGAGCAGAAGCGGCGCTTCATGGCGCGGGAAACCGATCCGCTCAAGCGCTGGAAGCTGTCACCCATAGACCGGGCTTCGATCGATAAATGGGACGAGTACACCGAAGCCAAGGAAGCGATGTTCTTCTACACCGATACCGCCGACGCACCGTGGACGGTCGTCAAGTCGGACGACAAGAAGCGCGCCCGCCTCAACGCCATGCAGCACCTTCTCCATGCGCTGCCTTACCCTGACAAGGATCAAAGCGTGGTGCGGGGTCCCGATCCCTTGATCGTCGGCCATACGGCGCAGGTGCTCGGCCGCTCCGAACACATTCTGGGCGCCAGCATCCATCCGGCGGACCGGAAGAGCCAGCCCAAGAACGTTCCTGGCTGAATCAGCCGCTACCGGTGGCGGCAGATGGTAGCGAACAGCGACTCGCCAGCCCATGGCGAGCGGCCGTCTGTATTCCGAAAAGCATGTGCGGCTCGCCGCGATCTGGATCGATTTGCCGTCGGCAGACGGTTCCGTCTACCGCTGCACCGCTCCAGTCCGTGTGGTCGGGAGCGCGGTGTAACTGCGCAAACCATCGGTCATGTCGACCGCCGGGATCCATACGGTGACCGGCGGCGCAGACAGATCGAGCCTGTTTGCCGTGGCGAAGGCTTCCAGGGATTTCGGCATCGTCGCGCTCGTTGTCCACATCAGCAGAACCCTGTCACCCATGTGCTCGGGTGCGCGCGTCATGCCCGGCATCAAAACCGGCTTGCCGGGAAGCTCGACGCGAAGGTTGCCCGACAAAGGCATCCAGTTGGTGACAATCGACGATGACTGACCGATCGGTCCGCGCAGTTCGGCGACGAGATCGGCCATTTCGCCGACGCGGATGGGGCCGGTGCGGTTCGTTTTGCCGATTGCAGCGCCACCCATGAGCACGAGATTGATCGCCGCCGCCGCTGCACCAGCTACCCCGAGAATCCGCAGCATCTCCGTGCCGCGCTCGAGCCGCTCCAGGGTTGCGGCCGATCCGAGCACGAGCAGCAGCACGCAGGGTTGCAGCCAGTGAGCCTTCACCTCGGTTGTTCCGGTCACGAGGATGAGTGCCAAGACAAGGACCGTGAAGACCGCGATGCTGCGCCACAGAAGGATTTCGAACGGTGTGGCGCCCGCCGCAGGTCGGGGAAGGCGCCCTAGACGGAATGCAACGAGACTGGCCGCCAGCAGGCCGACGGCAAGCCAGAGGTAGATGGAATAGGCGACCGCTGCGACGAACCGGGCGAGCCCGATCGCCCGGCTCGTCCACAGCTCCGGGGCCGCGATGATCTTCTGCTGGATAAGGTCGCCCGTCTGCGGAAGAGCATGGATGGCGAACCATGCAAAGGGACCGGCAAGCAGAACCGCAAGGACCAGCGGAGCTGCGAGCGCGCGCGCCGTGGCGAGGCGCGCGCGCAGGCTAGGCATCGATAGGGCCGCCAAGAAAAAGGTGAGCAGGGGAAACGCGGTGCTGTACTTGCCCAGAAGAGCGGCTGCCACCACGGCGCCGACGCCGCCCCAACTCGCCCAGTTCCGCCGCGATGTTGCCCGAAGAAACGCGGCCGGCAGCCAGGCCATGGCGGCATTGGCGGCAAGCACGTGGCTGAAGCGCCAGTTATCCTCGCCGCCAATCTGCGTCAGCAAGAACATGCCGAAAGTCGCGCCGATGGCCGTTTGCCGGGTGAGCCCGCCCGCGCGCGCCGAGGCATACACGCCGCCAAAGGTGGCAAGAAGGCAGATGAAGCGTGTGACGCGCACCGCCGCAAGGTCCGGCTGGACAACGAGGGCAACGAGCTGCGCGAGCCATGTGTAGAGGGCAGGTTGGGCGCCGACATAGCCCCAGTCGAAGAACTGCATGTGAACGATCTGCTCGGCGTCGTCGCTGTCGGCGATGGGCAGCGTGGCACCCAGAACCGCCATGACGGCGAAATAGGTGGCCAGCAGGAAAATTGGCGACGCGCCGCTCCGCCACCCGGACACGGGGTCGTTGCGGCCGTCGGTTGGCGAACAGACGTGGCTATCGGATGGCGTCATCCTGACCCCGATGCGCAAAGGGGTGCTCTAGGATCCCAGTAGCCTGCTGTCCAGCGGGTACAGGGAGAGCTGATCGTTGCCGGTTTCGGTGATGAGGATCTGCTCCTCGATCTTGACGCCCTCGCGCCCGCCGAGACGGCCGATATAGCTCTCGACGCAAAGGACCATGCCCGGCTCGAGAACCCCATCCGGCGTATCGTCGGTCCAGTCGGCCGCATGCGGCAGCGTCGGGTATTCGTCGGCGAGCCCGACGCCGTGATAGAGCACGCCGTAGCGGGTGTGGAAGCAGTCTTCTGGCGGGATGACCGAGCGCTCAACGAGTTCGTGGAAGGTGATGCCTGGTCGCATCAGCGCGGTGTTGTGGGCGATCTGGTCGACGGCGATGCGGAACAGGTCGCGCTGCTCGTTGCTCGGCCGACCGTCGCCGCAGAGGAAGGTGCGGGACAGGTCGGCGCAGAAGCCGTAGGGGCCGATGAGGTCGGTGTCGAAAGCAATGAGATCGCCTTCCTCGATGATTCGCGACGAGCATTCCTGGAACCACGGGTTGGTGCGCGGACCCGACGACAGCAGACGCGTCTCGATCCATTCCCCGCCGCGCGCAATGTTGCCGCGATGCAGTTCGGCCCAGAGTTCGTTTTCCGAGATGCCGGGCTTCAGCGTCGCTTCCATCTCGCCCATAGCCGCTTCGCAGGACCGGATCGCGCGGCGCATGGCAAGGATCTCGTCGGGTGACTTGATCAGCCGCGCGGTCTCCATCACGGCCTCGCCATTGCCGGTCTCGACGCCGAGACGCGCGAGTTCGGCGACGCCTTGCGGGTTGAGGTGATCGACGGCGATGCGCCGGTTGCCGCCGCCATGCTCCTTTACGAGATCGGCGATGCCGGCGGCCCAGCGGCGAACCTTCATGTCCGTCAGGTCGCCGCCATACATGAACATCCAGGAGATCGCCGGTCGAACCTCGTCGACGACGCCGGAGTGGTCGGACAGATGCTCGCAGGAGAAATAGTCGAAGAGGACGACCGGGCCATCGGTCGCCACGAAACAGTGGCGCGTCGGGTTGTGCGCGACCCAGAGCTGCATGTTGGTTGAATCGGTGGCGTAGCGGATGTTGATGGGGTCGTAGAGGAGGGCGCCCGCATAGTTGCGGCGCTTCAGTTCTGCGCGGATGCGCTCGAGCCGATACCGCCGCATCGCGGGCAGATCCGGCGCCGCGATGCCGGCCGCCAGCCATTCAGCCTCGGCGCGTGCACCGTAGCCGAGGACGTGCTGGTTGAGGCTGGCAGCCTTCTCGCGCGACGCCTTGCGCCGCGCCGCCTCCGTGCCCGGCTCGAACGGCGCGATCTTGCGGTGGCGGGCGAAGGCGGTAGGGCTGGTCAAGTCAGTCGCTTCCGGGTGCATTCGAACCACGACTACCCTTGCTACCCTCGCATCTTCTCGCCAGCCGGATCGAACGGCGCCTCGACATTGATGCGCGCTTTGCGACGGTGGCCCAGAATCTCGATCTCGAACAGGCCTTCGCTCTCGTCGTTGGCAAGCTCGGCCGGGACGTAGCCCTGCGCCATCGATTTCTCGACATAATGCGCATAGCCGCCTGACGTCACCCAGCCGACGACGGACCACTCGCCATCATGCAGTCCGCGCACGGCGGACGCACCGGTGGCGGCTTCGGAACCACGGATTTCCGCGCCGGACGCGTCGAAGCGCGGGGCACCGAACTCGTGCGTCTTGCCGACGGTGCCGAAACCCCTTCCCGACACCTTCGCCCAGATCGGCTCGTCGCCCATCACGTCTGCGTCGACCGCGTCGACGATCAGCGAGACGCGGCGCAGCTTCGGGCCGTCCGCCAGTTCCCTGGCTGCGGCGTCGCGACCGATGAAGTCGTTCTTGTCCATCTTGATGAAGCGATCCATGCCGCCTTCGAAGGGACCGTAGATCGGCCTCAGCTCGCGGAACCAGGTCGGGAAGTTCTTTTCAAGGCGCATGGAGAGGAGCGCGCGCATGCCGAAATCGACGATGCCGAACTCCTCGCCCGCCGTCTTGATTTCTGCATAGACGAGCCGCTCGTAGGATGGCGCCATCCAGATCTCGTAGCCGAGATCGCCGGTATAGGTGATGCGGTTGACCATGCAGGGCGCGCCGCCGACCGCCATCTCGCGAAAATCCATGAAGCGGAAGGCTTTGGACGACACGTCGACGTCGACCAGCTTTGCCAACAGCTTCTGGCTGTTCGGGCCGGCGATGGAGAGGCCGACCAACGTCTGGTCGAAGCGGTGGATGCGAACGGAGCCGTCTTTGGGCTGATGAGTCTCGAACCAGCGCATGTGGTATTTCTGCGCAGCGGACGAGCCCCAGATCATGAACTTTTCGTCGCCCGTCTTGGCGATCGTGAAGTCGCCGATCAGCTTGCCGAGTTCATTCAGCATCGGGGTGAGCACGATGCGGCCCTTCTTGGGCATCCTGTTCGTCATCAATCGATTCAGGAAATCCTCCGAACCGCTTCCGCTGACTTCATATTTGGCGAAGTTGGCGATCTCGGTGACGCCAACGGAGTTGCGCGTTGCGCGCACCTCGTTGCCGACATGTTCGAAGTCGTTGGAGCGGTGGAAGGAGACGAAATCCTTCGGCTCGGTGCCCTTCGGCGCGAACCAGAGCGGGGTTTCGAGGCCCCACGAGTCGCCCATGACGGCGTTCTGGGCGACCATCGTGTCGTAGAGCGGCGTCGTCTGCGCGGGGCGGGCGGCCGGCAGCTCTTCGTTGGGGAAGCGGATCGAGAAGCGGCGCGAGTAGTTTTCGCGCACCTTGGCGTTGGTGTAGCGCAGCGACGCCCATTCGCCCCAGCGGGCGACGTCCATGCCCCAGACATCGAAGCCGGGATCGCCGTTGACCATCCAGTTCGACAAGGCGAGGCCGACGCCGCCGCCCTGGGAAAAGCCCGCCATGACACCGCAGGCGACCCAGAAATTGGTGAGGCCCTGGACCGGGCCGACCAGCGGGTTGCCGTCGGGGGCGAAGGTGAAGGGGCCGTTGATGACCTGCTTGATGCCCGCATTGGCGATGCCCGGGAAGTGCTTGAAGCCGAGCTCGAGCGAGGGCGCGATGCGGTCGAGGTCGGGCGCCAGAAGCTCGTGGCCGAAATCCCACGGCGTGTTGACCGGCGACCACGGCTTGCAGGCCTTCTCGTAGGTGCCGAGCAGGATGCCGTTACGCTCCTGGCGGGTATAGATCTCGCCCTTGAAGTCGAGAACGCCGACCATCTCGCGGCCGGTCTCCTTGTTGAAGGCCTCGACCTCGGGCATCGGCTCGGTCAAGAGATACATATGCTCCATGGCGAGCACCGGCAGCTCGACGCCGACCATGCGGCCGATCTCGCGCGCCCAGAGGCCGCCGCAGTTGACGACGTGCTCGGCGTGCACGACGCCTTGCTCGGTGATCACGTTCCAGGTGCCGTCGGGCTGCTGGGTCAGGTCCTTGACCGGATTGCGCAACACGATCTCGGCGCCGAGCTTCTTGGCGGCCTTGGAATAGGCGATCGTTGTGCCCGACGGGTCGAGATGGCCCTCGACCGGGTCCCACATGGCGCCGACGAAATGGCCCTCGTCCATGAAGGGGAACATGGATTTTGCTTCCGACGGCGTGATCAGCTCGGTGTCCATGCCTAGATAGCGGCCCTTGGCATGTGCCAGCCGCAGGAAGTCCATCCGCTCGGGGCTATCCGCCAGCATGACGCCGCCGGTCAGGTGCAGCGAGCAGGACTGGCCCGAAATCTCCTCCAGTTCCTTGTAGAGCTGGACCGTATAGGCCTGCAGCTTGGCGACGTTGGGATCGCCGTTGAGCGTATGGAAGCCGCCTGCCGCATGCCAGGACGAGCCGGAGGTCAGCTCCGAGCGCTCGATCAGCACGATGTCGGTCCAGCCGGCGCGGGCGAGGTGGTAGAGCACCGAGCAGCCGACGACGCCGCCGCCGATGACCACAGCACGATAGTTTGGTTTCATTGCTTTTCCTGTCGATTGGGCGATTGGTCTTCCCACAGCGCGTCCGGCACCAGCACGAGCTTGCCGGGATGGATCTTGGCGACAAAGTCGGCCTGTGCTTGGCTGATCGCGGAGAGGGGGTAGGTCTTCGATACGACGGGGCAGATTTCACCCGCCTCGATGTAGCGTACAATGTTTTCAAGCGTGGCCATTGGCTGCCAGGTCGCTCCCTTGAGCGTCCAGTCGTTGAGGTAGAGGTCGCGAAGATCGAGCGAGACGATCGGCCCGGCGATCGCACCGGAAACGATGTAGCGACCGCCGCGCTTCAGACAGGCGAGGAGGCCAGACCATTCCGGACCGCCGACGAGATCGACGATGACGTCGACGCTGGCGCGACCGATCGCCGCTTTCGCGTCCTCGTCTCGCGCGATCAGGCGGTCGGCTCCGATGCGCTTGAGGAAGTCGTGCTTGGCCCCTGCCGCGATCGCAGTCACATGGGCACCGCGGCGTTTGGAGAGCTGCACGGCGGCCGAGCCGACACCGCCGGATGCACCGGTGACGAGTACGCGATCACCGGATGCCACACCGATCCGCTCCAGCATGTTTTCCGCCGTCGACCAAGCACAGGGGATCGAAGCCAGTTCGATATCGCTCCAGCCGCAGTCGACGGGAACCACCATTTCGGCCGGCATCGCGACATACTCGGCAAAACCTCCGTCCATTTCCGATCCCACGGTGACGGTCACGGGACCCTCTGCCGTTTCGCCTGCCGGCTGCATCGTGCGCACGAGGACGCGCCGTCCGATCAGCGCTGGATCGACGGCAGCGCCCGCGGCGGCGACCCGGCCGCAGATGTCGGCGCCCTGGATGCGCGGAAATGCGAGCGGCACGCCCGCCCAGCCGCCATCGTCTGCCGTGACCCCGGCTGCGCTGGCCGCGGTGTCGCCGGTTACCGTTTTGGAGTACCAGCCCGTTCGCGTGTTGATGTCGGTATTGTTGACGCCGGCTGCGCCGACCCGGATCAGCACGTCCTTCTCGCCGTATCGCGGGACCGGCCAATCGGAGCGAAGTTCGAGCTTGTCCGGCCCGCCGTGGCCGGTCAGGATCAATGCCTGCATGGTTGAGGGCGGCGGCATAGCCCTCTAAAAATCCGTCGGGGCGCCGCCTTCGGCGCGGCGCTTTTCCACGAAGGTGTCGAGCTCCTCGCGGATGGCAGGGTCCATGTAGGGCTCCTCATACGCCGCGAGCCGCTCCTTCCAAACGCGGTTGGCCTTCTCCATCGCGGTCGGCGAACCGGCCTCGGCCCAGCTCTCAAAATTGCGCCAGTCCGACAGGATCGGCGAATAGAAGGCCGTCTTGTAGCGGTCCTGGGTGTGCTTCGTGCCGAAGAAGTGGCCACCGGGACCGACCGACTGGATGGCGTCGAAGCCGAGCGCCTCGTCCGACAGGTCGAGCGGCGTCAGGAATTCAGCCACCATCTGCAGGAGGTCGATGTCGAGGATGGTCTTCTCGTAGGAGCAGCGCAGCCCACCTTCGAGCCAGCCCGCTCCATGCAGCATGAAGTTCGCGCCGCCCTGGATGGCGCCCCAGAGCGAGAAGACGCTTTCATAGGCGGCCTGTGCGTCGACGGTGTTGGCCGCGCAGGTATTGGAGGTGCGGTAGGGGATCTTGTAGCGCCGCGCGAGTTGGCCGCCGATCAGCTGCGCCTTCATGTATTCCGGCGTTCCGAAGGCCGGCGCGCCGGACTTCATGTCGACATTGGAGGTGAAGCCGCCATAGCCGACGGGCGCGCCCTTTCTCACCATCTGCGTAAACGCGATGCCAGACAAAGCCTCGGCATTCTGCTGCACCAGCGCGCCGGCGATGGTGACCGGCGCCATGGCGCCCGAAAGCGTGAAGGGCGTAACGATGACGACTTGGCCCATGGACGACATCTGGATGATGCCCTCCATCATCGGCACGTCGAGCTTCAGCGGCGAGTTGGTGTTGATGATCGTGTAGACCGACGGCTCGTCGAGCAGCTGCTCGGAAGAGATGCCGCGCGCGATGCGGGCGATCTCGATGCCGTCAACGTTGCGCTCCTTGCCCAGCGAATAGATGTGGAAGACCTTGTCGGTCAGCGTGGCAAGGTCGCGGATGCATTCGAGATGGCGCACCGAGGGGTGGATGTCGGTCGGCTCGACCGGATAGCCGCCGGTCGTGTTGAGGATGTTGTGCATCTGTGCGAGCTTCAGGAAGTTGCGGAAATCCGCCTGGTTGCCGGGCCTGCGGCCGCTGTCGAGGTCCGAGCAGTTCGGCGCCGACGCCATCTGCGACAGGACGAGATTGTTGCCGCCGAAGCGGACATTGTGGGCCGGATTGCGCGCATGGATGGTGAACTCGGACGGTGCGTGGCCGACCAGTTCAAGCAGCATGTCGCTGTCGAAACGGACGCGCTCCGACCCCTCGCTGACATCGGCGCCGTGCTCCTTCATGATCTTTCGCGCACCCTCGTGGAGGACGTCGACGCCGATCTCCCGGAGCACGCGCAGCGAGGCGCGATGAATCGATTCGAGCTCGTCGGCAGAGACGATTTCCGTCGGCTTGAACGGGATTTTCAGCTGCCGGAACGGCGGCTGCTCGAAGGCCGCAGAGCCCCGCGCACGGCTTCCGGCGCGGCCGCCGCGGCGGGCGCGATCGGTGGCGATGGCCGGTTCGGCGGGGTGGAGTGCTGCGGTCATGAAAGTCCTCGCGAAACGCGCAATGTGGACGGCATAATGGACCGGACGTCCTCCGGCCATTGCGGATGCGGCGACCATAAGCAGAAGGGATGCGACATGAGGGCAAAGGGGCAAATCAGCCGTGATTGATGTCGCCGTCATCGGCCTCGGCGCGATGGGAAGTGCTGCGCTCTACCATCTGGCGAGACGCGGCAAGAGGGTGTTGGGCATCGAGCAGTTCACGCCCGGCCATGACCGCGGCTCGGCGCATGGCGACAGCCGGGCGATCCGGTTGGGGTATTCCGAGCACCCCTCCTACGTGCCGCTTGTGCGCAGCGCGTTTGCGAACTGGCGCGAACTGGAAGGACTCACAGGCGAGACGGTGCTGACGACGACGGGCATCCTCGAGGCCGGCCGGCCCGGCAGCCGCATGGTGCAGGGCTCGCTCGAGGCCTGTCTCACGCACGGTCTCGACCATGAACTCCTCGATGCCGGGGAGATCATGCGGCGCTTCCCTGCGGTCGCGCTGCCCGAAGACTATTCCGGCATCTGGCAGCATGAGGGCGGCTTCGTGCATGCCGACCGTGCCAACGCGCTGCATCTCAGGGGCGCCCGCGAGGCCGGTGCGACGGTCCTGGTGGAAAGCCGCGTGCTGGCGATAGAGCCAACCCGCACAGGTGTGCGGATCGTCATGGAGGGATCCATCGTCGAGGCCGCGTCGGTGGTTGTGGCAGCGGGGCCATGGATGGCCGATCTGGTGCCGGGACTGGGTTCGGTCCTTTCGGTGACCCGCCAGGTTCTGTGCTGGTACGAACCGATCCGCCCGGAGCCGTTCGCGCTTGGTGCGCTCCCGGTCTTCATGATCGAGGGCGAGGAGGATCTGGTCTATGGCTTTCCGGATTTTTCCGGTGCGGGGCTGAAATGCGCCTCGCACTATGGCACGGGGCCGGTCGGCCATGCCGGACTGGCCAGCCAGGATGCCGGACCGGCCGATGAGGCAAGGACGCGGCGGTTTCTCGAACACTACCTGCCGGCCGGCGCGGGGCGGCTGAAGGCGATGAAGACCTGCCTCTACACGATGACGCCGGACGAGGACTTCGTCATCGATTTGTTGCCGGACGATCCGCGCATCGTCGTGGCGTCGCCCTGTTCGGGGCATGGCTTCAAGTTCGCCAGCGTCATCGGCGAGATTCTCGCCGACCTCGCGATCGACAGGGTGACGCGGCACGACATCAGCCGGTTCGCCATCGGACGCCCGACCTTGGCATCCGTGGAACCGTAGCTGGCCCGATGGACGTCCGCGCGGCGCGTGCTAGAGACCCGGCATGGACGTCGCTTCACAATCAGACCGGATCCCGGTCGCGGCGCTTGCCGGCGTCACCGCCGCGCTGGCCATGTTCGGCATGGCGCAGGGGCTGAGCTACCCGCTCTTCACGCTCCTGATGCAGCGTCAGGGCATGTCGCCTTCATTGATCGGCCTCTCCGCGGCCATGATGCCGCTCGGGCTGATCCTGTCGGCGTCGCTCGTGCCTTGGGCCGCACGGATCTTTGGCGCGCGCGCACTGGCGGTCGGCTGCGCGCTGGCCGGGGCGCTCTGCTTTGTCGCGATCGGGCTGCTGCAGGACTGGGTCGCCTGGTTCATCATCCGCTTCATCGTCGGCTTCGTGATCAACCCGCTCTACATTCTCGGCGAAGTCTGGGCGCTGGCGCTTGCGCCCCCCGCCAAGCGCGGCCGGGTCATGGGCATCTTCAACTCGCTGATGGGAGCGGGATACGCTGCGGGACCGCTGGCGCTTGCCGTGGTGGGAACGCAGGGATGGGCGCCATTCCTGGTCTGCATCGGCGGTTTCGGCGCCTGCGCGCTGATGCTGTTTGCGGTCACGTCGAAGCTGTCGGGGTTCGAAGACGACGGCAAGGAACCGGCGGACGTGCTCGGCTTCATGCGCGTCGCGCCGGCGCTGCTCCTGGCCGTGCTGGTTTCGGCGGCGACGCAGACCAGCACCTACTCGCTCCTGCCGGTATTCGGCGCCGGCTATGGCCTTGCGGAGGCGACGCTTGCCACTCTCATCACCGCGCTTTCGATCGGAAACATCGCGCTGCAGATCCCGCTCGGCGTGGCGGCCGAGCGCGTCGGTGCGCGCACGATGATCGTGTTCTGTGCCGTCGTCACGGGGCTTCTGGCCCTGCTGCTGCCGGTCTTCATCCTGACGCCGATGATATGGCCGATCCTGATCGTGCTCGGCGCGGTCGGATATGGCATCTACACGATGGCGTTGATCGAGCTCGGCAACCGCTATTCCGGCTCCATGCTGATCGCTGGAAACGCGTCCTTCGCCTTGCTGTGGGGCGCGGGCGGCATCGTCGGCGCGCCGGCCACGGGATCCATGATTCAGGCGATCGGTCCTCTGGGGCTGCCGGTGGGTATCTGCGCGCTCTGCACGATGCTGGTCGTTTTCGTTTCCTATCGCACGCTTGTGCGCCGACGCGCCGGTATCACGCCGCCGCCGAGATAGTAGGCTTCCCTCCGAGATATCGCGCTTGCTGCGGCCGTCCCAGCCGCGCTAGACTGCGGCCTGCTCGACGCCACGGACAAGTCCGAAGCCATGCAGATCAACCCAACGCCATCGCTGCGGACGCGTCGTGCCGAACTGTTGCGGCTGTGCGCCCGCATCGGCTATTCGCCACCTGTCTCCAGCTGAATCCGCACCGGCTCGCGCCGGATCGATTCACCATTGGGGGCAAAGTCCATGACTTATCAGAATTATTCGCTGAAGCAGCTTCAGCAGATCGACGCCGCGCATCATCTTCATCCCTTCACCGACAGCAAGGAGCTTCGCGCCGCCGGCTCGCGCATGATCGTGCGGGCGGAGGGCGCCTACATCTACGATTCCGAAGGCAACGAACTGCTGGACGGGATGGCCGGCCTCTGGTGCGTCGCGGTCGGCTACGGCCGCACCGAACTTGCCGATGCCGCCTATGCGCAGATGAAGGAACTGCCCTACTACAATTCCTTCTTCCGCTGTTCGACACCGACGCCGGTGCTGCTCGCCCAGAAGCTCGCCGAAATCGCGCCGAAGAACATCAACCAGGTGTTTTATGGCTCGTCCGGTTCGGAAGCCAACGACACGGCGGTGCGGCTGGTGCGCCATTATTGGGCGCTCGAGGGAAAGCCGCAGAAGAACCGCATCATATCACGCAAGTGGGCCTATCACGGCTCCACGATCACGGGTGCTTCGCTGGGCGGCATGGAGGGCATGCACAAGCAGCTCCACGGCGCGACACCGAACATCGTGCACGTCATGCCGCCCTATGCCTTCGAACTGGGCTTGCCCGGCGAAAGCGATCACGATTTCGGGCTGCGCGCGGCCAAGGCTGTGGAGGACGCGATCCTGGAGGCGGGCGCCGACAACGTCGCGGCCTTCATCGGCGAGCCAATCATGGGGGCAGGGGGCGTCAAGATCGCGCCCGAAAGCTACTGGCCGGAGATCCAGCGCATCTGCCGCATGCACGACGTGCTGCTTATGCTCGACGAGGTGATCACCGGTTACGGCCGTACCGGCGAGTGGTTTGCCGCCCAGACGTTTGGCATCGAGGCCGACACGATCACGACGGCGAAAGCGCTGACATCGGGCTACCAGCCGCTGTCGGCCCTTTTGGTGGGCGACCGGATTGCCGAAACGCTGGTGGAAAAGGGCGGCGAGTTCAACCACGGCTACACCTATTCCGGTCATCCTGTCGCCTGCGCCGTGGCGCTGAAGAACCTCGACATCATCGAGCGGGAAGGGCTCGTGGAGCGTGTCCGCGACGACACGGGTCCCTATCTGGCGCAGATGCTGCGCGAGCGCATCGCTGGCCACGATCTGGTCGGCGAGGTGCGCAGCGTCGGCCTGATGGCCGCCATCGAGATCGTGAAGGACAGAGCGACCCGTGAACGCTACAAGCCCGGCGGCCGCGCGGCCGTCGTGGTGCGCGACCATGCGATCAACCAGGGCATGATGATGCGCGCGACCGGCGACACGATGATCCTGTCGCCGCCGCTGATCTGGACGCGCGAGACGATCGACCTCGCGGGGGACCGCATTGCACGCGCGCTGGATCTCGCTCTGGCCGACCTGGGCAAAAGCGGCTGAGACGGTCTGGGCAGCCATCTTGAGCGCTGCCCGTCCTGTCGCCATCACGTCAACAGCCGGCACGGCCGCGCGGGATTTCCGCGTGGCAGAGGCGCGCCGGAACAATGCGGCACGCCGCGACGTTCCGCGTATGACCAGCGCTCGGGCGATCAGAGGCATGCCTTCATGACAATGCGAACCAGGAAGACCGCCCGCGACGGAATGTCGATTGCGGCGGAATTGATGCTGGCGCCGATGGTGATGTCCATGCGCCTGCCGATGATGGCGATGGAGAAGCGGACGTCGACGGATCCGGGCGTTGAGACGCTGCGGGCGATCAACGAAAAGTCGTCGGCGGTCGCCGAAGGCGCGCTGGCGGCCCAGTTGTCGCTGATGCAGTCGGCCGCGCAATTCTGGCCGGAACTGCTTTCGGGTCGCACGCCGTCCACGCTCAACGGCGTGGCGGCGGAACTGGCCATGCACGCCGCGCTGAAGCCAGCCGGGCGCACCGTGAAAGCGAACTACCGGCGCCTGTCGTCGAAGCGCTGAACATCGGTGAAAGGCAAAAACCGCGTTCGTCCATCGCTGGAGGAACACGGCTTTGCCATATGAACGCACGGCCCTTCGCGAACACAACACGGCGAAGGAAACTGCTCCGGTACGCGAGACCTGATCCGGAGCCCTAGGGCGGTGGCGAACAACCGCTCTGTGCTTCCTTCTAAAGGGACAACCTTACCGCGCGGTTAGCGAGAGCTTAATCAAAGCTGAATCCGCTGATTTATCGAGGGATTTGCTGCGGTGAGATCGTTACGCTGGGTCATCAGGTGAGCCTTGAACCACAAGCTGTGACGGACGTTGGTGGTGACGTCCCTGGACGTGGTGTAGCTGGGTAGCGCGGTGGTCATCGGCGCTTTCCGGTAGGGTCTGGTTGTCGAAGCCAACCCTTATCCGAAAGGAC
>Ga0049072_1000121_pt1 | contig 81687 bp, 69 predicted proteins | sample FECB27metaG_FD_55053 | JGI IMG/M metagenome (GOLD analysis project Ga0049072, IMG submission 55053) | Cyanobacterial communities from the Joint Genome Institute, California, USA - FECB-27 | ecosystem: Environmental > Aquatic > Thermal springs > Hot (42-90C) > Microbial mats | place: USA...
GATAAATTTAATCCGCCGTTTGTCGCAGGCAAAATGCGATTGGATAGCATCATACACTTCTTCTTCTTTTCTTTGCATGGAGAGTAGGTCGGGGTAGAATGAATGTCGCAACCCAAAAATACCCATATTGGCCTACTCTCAATTTTTTGTCCTGTACTGAGGTTCACTGACAACAGCTACTCCTTCCAGCGCCATTCCCCTCCTATTTCCAGCTCTTTTTGCAACCCTTGCTTTACCAGAAAATCGCGGGTAGATGACGAATCCAGCTTTTTGACCGGAAGCTGGTCGGCATTGGCCAGGGCGTACAGCAGCATGGCCGTATAACGCACCGTATTATTCAGGTGAGTCTGGTTGACCAGGTTAAACTTATCGCAGTCGGCGTGATAGCAGCCCAACACAGCAGCCGGCAAGCTACCACTGGGCATCGTCACCGGAACGCCTTCCAGCATAAACCCCTGGTGGTCGCTGTGGAGCCCCGCCCGGTTTACGTTGGCATTGGCGTACGTCGAATCCACCGTCTTGATCTGCGCCCCGATCTGATCAAAGAAGGAGAGCATATCGTCGCGGCCGCAGGCATTGAAGCCCGTCGGGTTGTTGGACATATCCAGGTTGACCATGTAGCGCAAGCGATTGATCGACTTATCTTTCACCATTTGCCGAATCATCGCTTTGGAGCCAAGCAGGCCCTGCTCCTCTCCCATAAACATGACAAATTCGATGGTTCGTTTGGGCTTCAGATTTAACGCTTTGAATATCCGCGCGATTTCCAGAATGGAAAAGGAACCAATGCCGTTGTCGATGGCACCCGTAGCCAGGTCCCAGGAATCGAGGTGGCCACCGATAATGATTTTTTCGTTGGAGAGGCCCGTGCCCTTCAGAGAAGCAATTACATTCCGCGCGCGGATCTTCCGGCTCACGTTACTCATTTCAATGTGCGCTTCGAGCCGGTTCTCCTCCTTCATCCACTGCCGGATGATTTCCCCGCTTTCCAGTGAAACACAAACCGCAGGGATAAGTATGAGCTTTCCGTTTACCGATGCGGTACCCGTTAGCAACACATTTCCTTTCACCTGGTTGACAATGATGATTGCTTTGGCTCCGTATCGGATGGCCAGCGCGGTTTTTTCAGAGCGGTGCAGGTTTTTTAAACTGGGATCGGGTGGGGAAATACCAATGTTCACCAAGGCTACTTTGCCCTTCACATTCTCTTTCACGGCCTCAAAGTCCGCTTCCAGCCCGTTGCCTACGTCTACAATTTCGCCCTGTACATCGGACGAGATGGGAGCATGGGCCAGGGAAACCACCGCAAAATCACGGATATTGTCACTGCGGCGGGGTGCTACCGACAGGGTTACGGTATCGCGGCTCCAGGCTTCTACTTCGAACGGCTGGTATTTTACGTCTTTGAATCCGTAACGCTTCAATAGATTATAGGTGTACGTTTCGGCCTTTGCCCCGTTTGCACTTCCGGTCAGCCGGTGCCCGATGGTGGAAGTGGCGTCTTTCAGGGTCTGATAAGCCTGCCCCCTTTGCAGTACCTCTTCGTTGATTCGGGAAAAGACCGGCGTAAAATCCGATGGAGCCATCCGGGCAGAAGCCAGCACGCCAATCAGGACCAGGAATGAAATAGCGAAGTAAAACTTTTGCTGCATAAATAATGAATCAGTGAACAGTAAACAGTGAATAGGAGGAAAAGTTAATGATCTGAGGGAGTGGCATTGAATAGTCCCGAAAATCAGCGCGTTTTCGGAGCTATTGAATGCCTTCCTGCGTTTATTTTATTCTCAAAGCTGGCAGCCAATGGCTGGAAGCTGCTTGAATCTGAGGCGAAATTACGAAAACCCGGGAAAGTACTTCTAAAGAGGAGAATATCACTGGGTTTTTCATGTATGCTCTTTGAATGACGCCCGCACTTGGAAGGATTGGCAGAACAAGCAGGAGGCAGAACTTTTTTCATTTTTGCTTCAGTTATAAAAAAGAAAGTGCCTCCTTCCACTTCCTTTTTAAAAAGACGGACCGAAGGTTGGTAGCGTCGGTTGCTACAGGTTACCAGCTCTTTATTAATGGGAAGCGATTGGGATTTAACGACATAATACAGCTTCGGAATCACCTTTTTTTTCATCAGGCAATTTTGTGCCTGGATGAACAAAGGCGTAGCCTACACTGATTTTTTTCCGTCAGAATAGGCTTCCTGAGCTCATCACGGAATGCCCATCGCAAATTTTTGTTTGTACAAAACCAGTGCCGATGCTACCATTTGTAATAAATACCAGCATTCAGCGACGGAGCTTTGGCCACGTAATTCCCGCTGGCTGCCCCGTAGGCCGCTGCATTTATTCCCCAATGAGCATTAAATTCCAGAATGGTTTTCAGTCCGTAGGCAAAAAAGGCCTGGTCGTTAACGTATAAACCGGTCTGCCGATTGCTTTCCGGAATAATAACCGTACCGTTTTTGAAAGATCCCCGGTAAGAAAGTACGGCAATGATCCACCACCGTTTGAAAAATTTATATCCGCCTTCGGCATTCAGGCGATAATCACTACTGTATTGATTGGTACGGATGCCGCTTCCGGCAGAAATGTAACCGTACAAACGATCGGTACCCTGGCCGATACTGAGAGAAGGAACCAAGGCCCAGGCATCGTAGCCACTTCTCAGCCCACTGGCCGCATCAAACCGGGCGGTACGGCCTTCAATGAGCAGCTGGCCGGAAAAAACGACCTTCTTCTGAATAAAATTTTGGCGTATACCTATTTCTGCGTTTCCAAACGCAGAAAGGCTGGCCATAGGTAGCGTGGAAACCGCTCCGTTGACCTCCTCTCCGCTTTTCACTATTTTCCATGGTACGGAGGCAATCAGCGCAGTCCGGTCAGTCAGCCCCCATTCCGCGTAGGCCTGTAGGGTATGGTCACTGATTTTCCGGTTTAATCCCTGAATTCCTCCGCCAGTCAGATATAAGTTCTGGTATGGCCCAATGAGGTTGAAGGACAGTTGCGAATAGCCATGGCCTTTTTGGGGCGTCCAGGGGCTCTGCCCGCGGGCAAACGAAACCAACAGACAACATGATGCCGTGATCAGAGCAGATAAAACGTTTCGCGTTCGCATGGGTGTTAGAGGACTTAAGTGAGTGAACCGTTTAAAGTACAAAGTATATGAGTACAAAAACCTGATATTTATCTCTTTATGTTAAAAGTGGTTATAAACATATTGTGTTCAATTACTTAAGTAACCAGAAAAGAAATTGATTTTCTGCAAGTTAATAAAGCACATCAAAGTAGCTGGCAGCTCAACCAAACAATGAATAATTGATAATGCTGCCTCCCTTTTGGTCATTCCGAAGTGAAGTACGTTTATTCTTTCTATTTTTGCCGCTTGCCAAACCCGGCGGGTAGTCACGCCGGACTCATTGAATTTCTAAATCTGACCAATACGGATGGAAAATCCAGTAATGATTTTGGGCGCAGGCGGCTTAGGTGCCGTGGCCCTGGACATCTTTCAAAGCAATAGCGTAATCGTATATGGCTTCCTGGACGACAATACCAAGCTGCACGGCACCGATATCAGTGGCATTTCGGTGATGGGCAGTACCGATGACGAGGGGTTTACCAAACTCATTGGAAAAAAATGCGAAGCCTTCGTAGCCGTTGACGACACCAAATACCGCAAGAACCTGGTGGAAATGCTCAATGAAGTGCGCCACGTGATGCCCGTAAACGCCATACACCAAACGGCTTACACGGCGCCGTCTGCCGCCATTGGACACGGCAACCTGATCGGGCCCGGCGTAGTGATCAATACCAACGCCCGGATCGGCAGCCACCTGATCGTCCACGCCAGGGCAGTTATTGACTACCAGGCCGAAATAGCCGATTTTGTTCAGATTGGTACGGGCTGCAATATCGGAGCCGGCGTAAAAATTGAGGAAGGCGCATTCATCGGCTCGGGCGTAACCATTGTGGCAGGCATCACCATTGGTAAAAATGCCCGGGTGGGTGCGGGTTCCGTCGTAGTAGAAACGGTGGCTGCCCGGGCTACGGTGTTTGGAAATCCAGCCAAGCCAGTTGGATAATTCCGATCAGCTTTACGCTCTTTCTGATTCGCAGAGGATAATTTTATGAAAAAATATCAGCCATTATTTTAGCAAAAAGGCTACTTTTTTGAATGTCTACCGTATACGCACGGAAGAGAAACCGCCTATAAGCCTAAAATAATGAAATTAACTTTGGTATTTGAACAGACAAAATCAGGATTATTTGATGCCTATATAGAAGAGATGCCTGGTCTGCTTGCCATCAGAGGAAATTCCCTGGAACAGGTACGACTTGACTTTTTCTGCGAACTGGGTCAGTTACTGAATTATCGTGCTGTAGAAGATGAGCTGGTTTTCGTTACTAAGCATCGGCTTACGCACCCCCGGCATCGGTTCTGAATAGCTCAGACGAAGTTAGACTACGGTTGGGACCCGCCATACGGATGCACAACGCATTGAAATTCTCTCTGGCTCCGTTTCCCAACAAAAAAGCCTGATCGGAACAGATCAGGCTTTTTTGTTGGGTAATGAATTCCCGAATGACGTTGATTAAGCTGACTGGGCTTTCTGATTGATGTAGCTCTTGGCCAGATCATTGAGCAAAGTGTCGGTTTTCTGCTCTTCGGCCAGGGTCTGCTGAAGTAGTTTCAAAGCATCTTTCTTGCCCAGGCGTTCGGCGAAGTGAGCTGCGGTACCGTATCCGGATATTTCGTAGTGCTCGATCCGCTGCGCAGAGGCAATCAGACCCGCGTCTTTCACTTCAGGCGTGGCATTTTCATCGATCATATCCTCTCCTTCAGCTACCAGACCCGCCATGGCTTCGCACTTCTTACGCCCCGGCTTCAGCCCAAGCAGTTCGAAACTCTTTTCCAGTCTTTGTTTCTGCTCTTTGGTTTCTTCCAGGTGCGTATTGAAAGCTTGTTTTAACTTCGGATCGCTGGCTTTTTCCACCATTTTGGGCAGCGCTTCCAGTAATTGCTTTTCGGCACTGTACAGATCCTGGAGTTCGTGCTCAAACAGGTCTTCTAGGTTTTTTAGCTTTGACATAAGAATTAAAATTAGGTTGTTACACTGCCCTATACGGGGAGAATCTGAAAGGGTTGGTATCGCAAAGCCCTCCGGGTACGGTCATAGTACATTCCAATTTTTAGCAGGCTTTTAAATTTGCTCTGAAAGCTTTGATACTGAATGGCTCTGTGATTGTTGCCGCTGCATCACATCTGATTTCATTTTTTTACACCAAGGCATAAATAATATCATTATAATATTTGAATAAATAAAACAAGCAACATATCTTTCGCGCCCAATGACCTCTCGCTTGGATTTGAAATTCTATTTTCTTTTATACCCAACCTTTGCTCGATCATAATATGAGGAAACTTTTATTGATTACTTTCTGGATTACCTCCCAGGTTTTCGCCCAAGACAAACAACATCAGTCGGAATTAGATAAGAGTGAAGTTCCTATGGAGTTTGTCCAATTGGGTGAAAGCGGATTAATCATCAAAACTGGTAATGCCCGCTTCCAGGGTAAGCGTGATTACAACATGCTTTTTTACACTGCTCAGGGTGATTTACTTTGGAAAAAATCCTTTAAAAGCAACACCCAGGCGTTGCAAACCGATCACATAACGGTTGCCTCACCGGATGGATCAGTAGTTTACCACATTGAACTTGACCGATTCCGCCAGCATAAGCAACATCTGACCCAGATCAATCGGAAGGGCGCGGTAAAAGTGCTGGAAATAGATAAAAAAGTGGAGATGGGAGAAAACCTCATCAGCGTGTTTTGCGATGAAAAATACCTTTACTACCTGGCCAGTGAAAACGGAAATGAACTGAGTGAGAAAAAGAAGTTAACGGAAAAGCTGATTCTCAACCGTTTCTCGCACGCCGACTGGTCTTACAAAAAAGCAGTGCTAGCTATGCCTACCCTTATCGATGGAGAATTCAGTACTTTCTGGACCTTTGCTGGTCAGCAGGGCAAAGTCAAATACTTGGTATCTAAAACGATCAATCCGGAAGTAACCCAACAACAGTTTGACCTAGTAACCATTGATCCGGATGGAAATGTCATTGGTAAAAGCAATTTAAGTTTTGACACCGGCAACGAATGGGTAAGGCCGGCAGTAAGTGAAAGCTTAGGCGAAAACTCTAATTTACACAATGGCTTCCATAACCTGCTTGACGTTAATTTTGAGTACTCTTCGTCTATCCATTCTTCCACCTGGAAAGCTCCGGGCATCGCAGCAGGCCCATCAGTAAATACTGGTTCTGTTCAAAATTCTGCTCGCATGATGACTGGGTCATTTGGATACCTGCAACTAGATATCCCCAATAATGCTATTTATATTTCTGGCTTATTAGGCCCGCGGCCCGTCAGAAAAATAGCTCCCGGCTTTGGTGGCTTTTACTTATACAAATTTGACTTGAGCGGAAAAGTGCTTTGGAAACTAATTCATCCAGGAACGAAAGAGTTGCTGGACGAAAAGTTTTATACCACTCACGGCAGAGCTCATGACCGCAAGATCGCTTTCTTCGCATCTGCAGACCAAAAATCTACTTTTGGCATTTCTTTTTACCGAAATATGTCAGCCAAAAAGAGAGTGTATTTGTTTGATATGGATGAAAAAGGGCAAGTAGAGCGTAACCGTGTGAATAGCGAAGATGAATCAGGAGAATGGGAGTCTTCTTTAACTCCCACCTTAACCGCACGGACTAAGGATTACCTCAGCAAAAAAATGAAAGGCAATGAAAAAGATTTTACTTCCTTTACTTTTCTCAACAAGGAAGGAGAATTGCTTTTACTTATGGATGAAAAGAATCGTAAGATGAATGTACTGTATTTTAAAATCTGACGAACGCCCACCGTAATTCCATGAGAAAGAAAAGCCGGACTGAATCATTTAGTCCGGCTTTTGCATTCCGGCACCAATTTATCTCCCATCTTAACATCCCCATAGACCAATGTCATATCAAAGCATTGGCAACAAAAAATCAATTCTCAAAAGTGATGAATGCCTCAAAAAAGAGCAATCCATCAAAACGCCGCTGACCTCCCGGATTTTTTGAAAGAAATAACCCAATAAGTAAACTTGCTTTCCCCTCCTTCCGTACCATAGTTAGATAATCGGGCCGATACGTAGTCGGGCTTCAGGTTGACTGAAGCTGGGCTATTGTATTGCTGCCCATTCCCTTTTAAAACGCTAAAATCCTCCAGCTATGATTGAAGACAGTTCAGCTTTCGCAGTCGCGCCCGGCGTGACGGGGCTCCGAATCTGGTTCGCCAATGTGTACACGGTAAGTGAAAATGACAGTCCGAACAGTCCCTGGGTACTTATTGATGCCGGTTTGATCAACTCCAACACCCGCATTATGAAGTTCGCTGAAAAGAAGTTTGGTTTTCAGAACAAACCCTCGGCCATTTTGCTTACCCACGGGCATTTCGACCACATCGGCGCGTTGCATCAGCTGGCAGTAGACTGGGACGTACCCGTCTATGCCCACCTACTGGAGTTACCTTATCTTACGGGCCGCTCCAACTACCCACCTCCAGACCCTTCCGTAGGCGGAGGCGCCATGGCCTGGCTGTCGTGGATGTACCCGAAAGGTCCCATCGATTTGGGTGATCGGGTAGCTTCCTTACCGGCTGGTGGTCTGGTGCCTGGCCTGCCCGACTGGCGATGGATTCATACCCCCGGACATACGCCCGGCCACGTCTCCTTTTTCCGCGAAAGCGACCGCACGCTGATTGCCGGTGATGCCTTCGTTACGGTCAATCAGGAATCATTGCTGGCGGTGATCCAACAAACGCCGGAAATTCACCGCCCGCCCGCCTATTTCACGCCCAACTGGCGACTGGCCAAACAATCGGTGCGTGACCTGGCCGACCTGACTCCCGAAACCGTCGCCACCGGTCACGGCATGCCCATGCGGGGCGAAACTATGCAGCTGCAACTTCGGGAATTGGCTGACAACTTTGAAACCATCGCTATTCCACTGCAAGGCCGCTACGTCAATCAGCCCGCCCGGGTCGATGAACAGGGAGCGGTTGTGTTCGTGCCCCCCGCAGGCCCCAATCCCCTGATGCCCAAAATTCTGATTGGACTTGGGGCGGCGCTGGTCGCCGGAGCAGCCATTTTCTCTTACATAAGGGGCCGAAAGCACAAGGAAAGACTGGAAATCCGCGGCAACTGGGTGCATTAGTAAAAACGATGCTGAACTGGGCAAGAACCCGTATCCAGCACTCCTGACGCTACCCATACCAGAGGCACCAGATAGAAAATACGGCATTTAAATATTGCATCAATGCGGTCGGTGCCTGCTGGCCTGAACGCTCAGCAAGCACTTATGCTTCACGTTAAACCTACAACCAATTTAATCATCCACACAATCCTTCAAACACCCTATGGGAACCAGACTTAGAAACAAAGTAGCCATTGTTACCGGCGGCGGTGCCGGTATCGGAGAAGCCATCTGCAAAAAATTTGCCCTGGAGGGCGCTAAAATAGTAGTATGCGGCCTGTCTGACGACCCCGTACAGGAGGTAGCCAGTCAGATTGAAGCCAACGGTGGAGTAGCCATCCCATTTCAGGGCGATATTTCCCAGGCTCCCAATGCCCGGGCCTGCGTACAGTTAGCCGTTGATACTTTTGGCAAACTGGATATTCTCATCAACAACGCCGGTGTGTTCCCGGCGGTTGGGTACATCAACGAATACCCGATTGATGCCCTGGAATATATGTTGCAAAACAACATCCAGAGCACTTTTATGATGACCAAGTTTGCCGTTCCATTTTTGCAGAAGACTAAGGGGTGTATCGTGTGTGCAGGTTCGGAAGCCGGTATTGATGGCGATGCGCAGAATGCTCCCTACTCCGGAACCAAAGGGTATATTCATGCCTTTACCCGTGCAGTAGCCGCCGAACAGGCTCAATTCGGGGTACGCGCCAACGTGGTATGCCCCGGCCCCATTGATACCGCCTGGACGCGTTCCGAAACCAGTCCGATGACTCCCAAGATGGAAAAGCTCTTTCTTTCGGCTACTCCCATGGGTCGGCGGGGAACGCCTGAAGAAGTAGCCAACGTCTACCTCTTCCTGGCTTCCGACGAAGCTTCGTACGTTACGGGTGCCCTGTATACCGTAGATGGCGGCATTACCATCAGCAAAGGCCCCATTGGTCTGATGGCTGACAGCGAAATGAAAAAAGCTCCCGAAGGAGAACTGGAGTTGGAGTTTTCTCACGAAGGAGACACGGTAAGACGCCCCTTCCAGGAGATGCGCAGCGGCGACCTGTATGAAGAGGAACTGCGCACTTCCGATCAGTCGGCTACGCTGCGTAACACCCTGATTGGCTTGTCGCTGGCCGCCGTGGGCGTATTAGCTACCCGTTTTTTCAGTAATTCATCAACCAAAAGCCAAACGAACACAATGGATAATCGCAACCAGAATAGAGAAGAGCAAAATCAGCGGGAGGGTGCCCGGGACGAAAGCCAGCTCAACGCGCTGCACACCAATGCCGAAGCTCAGAAAGGTGCTCAGCCACAGGGACAAACGGATGAGGCAAAGACTGGAAAAGCACAGATGGGCGCTGCAACAGGCACGGGTCCTTCCACCAACGTGTCGGTAGGTGGACAAAGCGGACAGGCCGGCCAGCCGGAAGGAAATGCTGACCAGGACAACCAGCCAAACGGTAATGACAAGGGCTTTACCAATGAAGCAGCTACCGGCAACAACGACTAAGCTTGAGTAAGCCTCAGGTGATTGAACTACTTCCGCGAACACACCAGAAAGCCGAATAACTTTTGAAAGTTGTTCGGCTTTCTGGTGTATGCGCGGCGAAACGATCATCTCAGCTTAAAAACGGATATTCGTAAATCCGCTTTTTATCTCTTATCCATATTCAGTTGTCAACTTACTTTTACAAGTAAGAAATTCTTTTTGCGTGGTTCACTCCGATCCATCGCATCGAATATCCGGAACGCAGGCGTTAAAAGATTGGCAGACGGCCGATTGGGATCAGCGGGAGAAAACACGGCTTTATCTTTGGGAAAGGAAGAATGTTCGTGATTTCCAGCTGGTCCGCTCCTGTCGTTTAGCGCCTATCCGTGATTTGTCTTTTGTTGTGTCTTTTCCTAACCATTTTTCTTCGGCTTCGTACGGGTCTCAGTGAGGAAGACGTTTCAAACTGAGTGCGATATGAATAAATGGATTAATCATTGCCAATGCATACCCGTGTGGCTATTGCTGGTACTCCGGCACTTTCACCATCGGCTGGGTCTGGGCCGTCCCGGGCTTTTCAAAACGGGCATCCACCAATTGCCTGCCTGAATAGCATCGACCAGCAGGCAAAAAAGGTCGGCTCCACTTGGAGCCGACCTTTTCGATTACTACCTATAACATGAACGAAAAGCAATGATTGCAATAGAAATCAGATGAAGCAGGTTAATCTGAGCCAAATTAACCTGCCTGATTACATCTGGGATTCTTACTATGAAGTCATCATTTCAAAAAGTGTTTACCTCCGTAAAAGGCATCGCCATTTGATATATGAAACCTGGCTCCGATGCTTATTTCTTTCAACACATCAAATCATGTCTCTGCACGATCGGAACCAACTGTTTATTCACTCAACAAACCTACCATGAAAGTAACACTCTTATTACAGCGATTATACGGAAAATGAACAAACCGTTTTTATACGGAAAAGCCCCGGCAGAAATGGATTGCATTCTGCCGGGGCTTCACTATATACTGTCGATACCTAAGCTGGCACGATTTCGATTTCCGGAGTAGTATCTGCTGATTTACGCTGCTTGAGGTGAGAAGGCGTCCAGTTGTGTTTCAACGGAGCGCTCCACTGACGGATCAGGTTTTGATAAGCCTCTCCCAGCGGGCGGATGTTCCGGTTGATATCGTACATGCCCAAAGGATTGATCCGGCCGTTGTCTTCTCTTAATGCAGTATCCCAGTCTACCTGGTCGATGAGGCTGTACCAGGTAAACCCGATAACAGGCACCCCATCCATTTTCAAACGATACAGGTTGGTCCACTGCTTTTTCAGCCATTCGATAGAGTGCGGATCCTTCATATTGGTTTCCGTGTGCATCAGCGGCAGGCGATACCGTTTGTAATACTGGTGCGCAATCACGTAATACCCGTACAAATCGCCGGAAGCTGAGGTGGAGCCGTCGGGATGCACAAAATGCTCGTTGGTCATGTAATAGTCGGTACCTACGATGCAGCGGCCTTTGCAGGGGTTGTTGCGGAACCAGGTGTACTCTTCCTTGGTCATACCATGGCTCATCAGGTACTTCTGCATAGCCGGGCTGGAAGGATAGGCCACGGTGAGATCGAGCGGCAAAAAGCGCTTTTCGTTCAGAAAATCGGCCCGTTGCTGGCAGCTCGGATCTTCGGGGTGAAAATACTCACAAGACTCGCTCTGGATGAAGATGGCCTTGGGTTGAATTTCCAGAATGGCCTGCATCGCCATCAGGTTGGCTTTGCAGAGGTGCTTCAATGCCCGAACGTAGCTGAATTCATCCGACTTGCGCTCGTTCCACCAGCCGTACTGGGCCGAAAACATGGCCGTGATGAATATTTCATTGATGGGGGTATAGTACTTCAGGTCGGGGAAGCGCTTGGCAAAGGCCCGGGCGTATTCGGTAAAATGAACCGGGAAATCGGGATTCTGGAAATCACCTAACCAATCGGGAACCCCAAAGTGGCACAGGTCGACGATCGGCGTAATGCCTTTCTTCTTCATGTCCTGGAAGGTGAGGTCCGTAAAGTGCCAGTCGTATACACCAGGAGCTACGTGGGTAGAGTAGTAGGGAGGTCCGTAGCGCAAAAACTCAATGCCGCTTTCTTTCACCAGCCGGAAATCTTCTTCCCAATACTGATAATGTTTTGCTTTTTCCAGTTCGTCCACGCGCTTGGTTTTGCCATTGGGCAGCATTATCGTCGGATAGCTGTTCTCGATCCCAGTAGCAAACATGAATTGATTCATATAATTATGATGTTTTAAATGTCGTGAGTATGTGAATATCAAAATGCGTACCTATTCTAACCTATTGAAGTCAGCAAAGCGATTTCTCAGATACTTTTTTGCTTTGGTATAGTTCAAAAATAGAGCTTGTAAAATGAATGCGACATACAGAATTACTCCATTATCATACACGACTATTACCAGCACCACAGTCGTCAAATTTGAAGGAGATCAAAAGAATGGGGTAGCGACTAATCAGATGAAATGAAAAAATAAGGCAGTATAAATACGGATAAGTAAAAAAATCAACATAGTCATAAGTAACTAAATTTGAAGCAGATATGAGTTTAATCGCTTTTTTGCTTTCCTGACTTGGCCAGATCCATATATGACTCAAACAAGAGAACCGCCTTGTGTTATTCAGTGGGAAAATGAGATGGAGAATGCCATTTTTTTCATTTTTCAGCTAAATATGTACTTTATTTCCTTACACCTCCCGTTTACTTGCTTCCGGAAGAGTTCAAAAAAATAGAAGAAAAACAAGCTCTTTTCAGATAATCTACCTGAATGGCTTAAAAACAAATAGCCGTACTTCGTCAATATATCGAAATACGGCTATATCTTACAAAAAATGCGGCTGATCTTACAGAATGTGTGCGCTTCTCTTTCTTTACTGACCTCCCCCCTGGCGTTTGGGTTCTTCGGAAGCTTCGCTCTCCACTTTAGGCAAATCCTTGACGGCCGGCCCATTCAGTACCCTTCCGAACGGATCGAACCGGGAACCGTGGCAAGGGCAATCCCAGGACTTTTCCGTATCATTCCAGGATACTACGCAGCCTAAATGGGTACAGATAGCGGAACATTCGTGAAAATTACCCTGCAAATCACGAAATATCGCGACCTTCTTGAGATTGCGGCTCTCAATGGCTCCGCAGCCGTGGGGAATTTCCTCCCGATTGGTAACATCACCGGCCGTGAGCAAATCCGTATACTGAGCTGCTACATTCAGGTTTTCTTTCAGGAATTCTTTGGCAGTAGTGGTTGACACGGAAATCCGGGAAGGTTTGTACAGGTCTTCATAGGGATTGGATCGGCCCGCAATGAGGTCAGTGATGAGCCCAGCCCCAATGGTCGTGTGCGTCATTCCATGTCCGGAGTCGCCGGTAATGATGTACACGTTTTCGTCGCCTGGGTTTCGGCCCAGATAAGCCAGGTTGTCTACCGGCTCCATCACCTGCCCCGACCATTCATACACTACTTCGCCTATCATCGGAAAATAGCGTTGCGTCCACTCCTTCAGACGGGCAAAACGCTCCTGCGGATTGTCTTCCTGGCCGGTTTTGTGGTCTTCGCCACCAACAATGAGCAGATCATACGCCGCATCCACCGGTGAGTTTTCCTCTTCCTGAATACGGATGTAATGATACGGATCAGCGGTATCCCAGTAGAGCGCTTTGGGAACGGAGCCTTTGGGAATGCGGGCACCAATGACATAAGTACGGTACGGTGCCTGCTTGGTGTGCATGGTTACGATGTCGTTTACGGGAGAGTTGGTAGCCACGACAATGTGCTGAGCCGATACGGAAAACCCCGTGTTGGTTTCCACCTTGGCATTGGCTCCGCCTTCCATTTTTTCGGCCCGGGTGTGCGTATAGATCTTGCCTCCCATCCGGTTGATGGCCTGTACCAGCCCTTTCAGGTACTTCAGCACGTGAAACTGACCCTGTGACGGAAATTTCAGGGAAAAACCATTGTTTAGCGTAGCAACGGGCGTAGTTTCCACTTTGCTGACATCGGTCAGACCGGCTCGGTGCGCCGCCTCCAGTTCCTGTTCCAGCTCACTCAGCTCATGACCGGGCAAAACGTACAGATAGCCATCCAGCCGATCAAAGTCGCATTCGATGTTTTCTTCCCTTACAATGCGTTCAATCTGATCTACGGCCGCCCGGTGACTCTGGGCGGCCAGTTTGGACCCTTCGGCACCGAATATTTTCTCCAATGTATAATAGCGATCATCCAGTGCGAAAGACAGGTGGGCAGTCGTCCGGGCGGTTTCGCCACCCGCTATGGGTCCGTCGTCTACTACCACCACCTTCCTTCCTTCCTTTAGCAGCAGATATGCCGTCGTGAGCCCACCGATACCGGCCCCAACCACACACACCTCCGTACTGACATTTTCACCCAGTGGTTCAAAAGTTTGCGTTGTTCCTTGCGTCACCTCCGTGGTTTCCATCCACACCGAAGTGTTTTTTCCTGAATCGTTGTTCATATGGTAAGTTTAGGCGTTGAGAAGCCAGTACGTGGATTTGATGGTTATTTGAGTCGTCAGCTTCGCGCATCCCTCATTCGGTCTCAGGGAAAAACGCGAACTACCATTAGTATACGCGCCCCTCACACTTTAGATACAAGACCCAGCCCATCTCAGCACAAAGGCAATGCTTCGGATGCCGGTCGGCCCCGTCCGCTCAGCAATCGGGACTTTTCTTGGAGCTATTTGCGGCTTGCTATACGGCATTACAAGGTAACGCCGAAGGCGGAATGAATTGCGTCTCTACTATTCATTATTTACTGTTCACTGTTAACAGTTCCTACCCTACTTCGGCAATCGGCAGCAAGTATTCACATTGCTGGGCATATCGCAAAAGGGCATCGGATAAGGCAGGCATGAGGGAGGCTTTTTCACTGGTCAGTGCCGTAGAAGTGAGTGGTTGCCCCGCCGCTTCTTTTACCTGAGCAGCGAACCAGTCTTCTACCACCATCGGGTCGAATCCGGCCTGTAAAGCAGCTGTTCGCCCCAGTTCAGCCCAGCTCATTTGCCCGCCGTTGCTGAGGTGCCAGATCCCTTTTTCCCCATCAATCAGCAGTTCCATGCTGGCTTGCACCAGATCAGGCAGGTAAGTAGGTGATGCCAGGGTGTGGGCTGCTGCCGGAAATGGCTGACCAATCTGCATGGAATTAAGAAAACGGGTGACGAAGTTGATTTCATCCCAGGGACCGAAAACCGCACCACTGCGGACAATTAATGCATCGGGACAACTACGAAGTACCTCCTGCTCCAGGAGCACCAGCTGGTTGCCGAAAGCGTCCGCAGGCGATACCGGGTCGGATTCCACGTAGGGTTCACCTTTGGTTCCGTCAAAAACCAGGTCTGAGGAAAAGGTCAGCAGCCGGATTTGCCTTTCATGGGAGACTTCAGCCAGATAAAGGGCGCCCGATTGTTGATCCTGGTTGCGGTGAGAAGGTTCTGATTCTGAAAGAACTGTGTATAAGCAGTTGCTGGTATTGATGACAGCCCAGGGGGCATACTGATCCATTACCCGATCTACCTGCTGCGGGTTGCTGATGTCAAACTCTTCCCGGGTCAGGAGCAGATAAGGCAAGCCTCTGGAAATACAAATCCGGGCAAGCGCCTGCTCCAAAGGCCCGTTATGGTCCGTAATCAGAATCGGCTGAATGTTATTGGCCTTGGCAGAAGCCTGCCTGCGACGGGGTTTTGTGTATATCCACCGCTCCGGACGTTGCCACCAGCCGGGTTCATTCAGCACCGGATGCGTGGCGGTCCCGGTATTTATGATTTCTTTCAACAGGTGCGCCAAGGCCGTTGCCCGCGGTTTTTCACTCCGCAGATCAAATACGCCAGGCTCATAGTGACCACAGGCCACCGTAAGCAGGCTATTCCAATCATAAGAGCCAAACAGCGACCAGGCGGTCACGGCCCGGATGTCCGCTCCTATGGCTTTGATCCGGTTGGCGGCCTGCCAGACCTGATGAAACCAGCGCATCTGTTCTTCTTTCGTACAACCCAGGTGCGCTTCGGTAACGGCAATGGGCAAACCATACCTTTCCCAGGTCTGCTTGAGCAGCCCATACGGTCCGATTGGCTCTACATCGGGTACCCGAACCGCCTCTACGTCTACGTACTGATGCCGGCCGTTTCCACCGTGCAGGTGAGCCGGGTACCGGTGCAGCCGCTCATCCAGAAATCGTTCGCTGGTCAGGTAGTGGTTAATACCTATCAGGTCGGGCGGACAGGGATGCTCCAGAAAATAATTGAGTTCTTCTTTCGAAGCTCCTTGCTCCCTCAGGTATTTATATAAGGGGTGAGTGGCATCTACCTTACCGCAGAGCAGATCGAAGGTAAGCCAGCGGCGATGGTTTTCGAAGGTAGCCTGGTAAGCCAGCAGTTGGGTGCTGTGGCATTGTCCCAGGTCTTCGGTCTGTACCAGTTGGGCGTCTGGCCGGACTTTCCGGATTTCGGCCATGGCCAGCACGGTTGCCTTACATTGATTGAGCAACATGCGCACACAGGCACCGTCGCTCTGATGATGGGGATACCAAAGTCCATACAGGCCGGAAAAACGAGCCGTAGTCAAAGGTTCGTTGACCGGTGTGTAGGCTTGCACCCAGGGATAGCGTTCGGCTACCATCCGGGCATAACGGGCAAGACCTTCGGCAAAGCCCGTTGATGCCAGATGGGTGTGCCGGGGACCACTGCCATGATGAACCAGGCCTACAATGGGATTGATACCTGATTGACGCAGGTGCGCCAGTCGTTCGTCGGCAAATTGCCAGTCGGGATGGTCCAGGTCGGGAGCGGTGCGCTCCCACAATACCGGGTACCGGAGGGTGCGCAGACCGATTTCGGCAATCAGGTCCAAATCTTCCAGGCGTTGGTAGTGACCGTTACAGGCAAACTGATCCATATAACGGTCTCTCACGCGGTTAATCGTGCACTCCAGTCCACCCCAAATTTCAACTGGCTGCCCTGAATTGTGCGGATGCTTTTCCATTCTTTTGCTTTACTGACTCCAGAAGTACATTTCGTTTACTCAATTTGTTGTACGTAGTCAGTGCTTGAGCTACCACCTGGTCCATGTTGTAGTAGCGATAAGTGGCCAACCGGCCCACAAAGTGTACATTGGGAAGTGCATCGGCCAGGGCTTTGTACTTCTGATACAGTTCGGCATTTTCCGCACGTGGCACCGGATAGTACGGATCACCGTCCCAGCAGGGGAATTCGTAGGTAATGCTGGTCTTGTTGATGCCCGTCTGTCCGGTCAGGTGCTTATATTCAGTAATACGGGTATACGCGTGGTCGTTGGGATAATTGACTACTGCTACCGGCTGTAGTTGCTCCACGTCCAGGGTTTCGTGCTTGAACTGCAGCGAACGATACGGCAGCTTGCCGTAGCAGAAATCGAAATATTCGTCTACCGGTCCGGTAAAGACCAGTTCCTTATAAGGAATAATGCCTTCGATATCGCTGTAATCGGTATTGAGCATGATGTGGATGTTGGGATGCGATAGCATATTGGTAAACATCCGGGTGTACCCGTGCAGCGGCATAAACTGGTACTCATCGGTAAAGTACCGGTCATCGGTGTTGGTACGGGTCGGAATGCGGGAAGTCACCGACTTATCCAGTTCCGATGGATCGCAGCCCCACTGTTTGCGGGTGTAACCCCGGAAAAACTTTTCGTACAGATCCCGTCCTACCTGGCTCACGACTACATCTTCCGAAGTGCGAATGTATTGCTTCTCTTCTTTCACCGAATCGAAGAACTTTTCCAGTCCGGCAGAATCCAGATTCAGATCATACAGCTTATTTACGGTAGTCAGGTTGATAGGTATAGGAACCAGTTTATTGTCTACTGTAGTCAATACGCGATGTTCGTAAGGACGCCACTTCGTAAACCGCGACAAATACGCGAACACTTCAGGAGAATTGGTGTGAAAAATATGGGGTCCGTATTGGTGCACTAATATGCCGGCATCGTCATAATAATCGTAAGCATTGCCACCAATATGGTTGCGCTTATCAATGATCAACACCTTTTTATTAGCGTCATTTGCCAGACGCTCTGCCAGGACGCTGCCCGCAAAACCTGCTCCTACAATCAAATAATCGAACATAGCTACATTTTAGGTTAAAGAATTAGAAAAAATGACAAGAGGCACATTAAGATCCCTGCTGCAATTTCTGGCAGATCAGGTGGGTCATTTTCGCCCAGGTATGGTCCCAGGAAATGCCCGATAAATATTCATCCACCCGGCTCAGCCATTCGGCATCTTCCTTCTGTTGCAAAGCCGCTTCGATGGCTTTCACAAACTCCTCCGGAGTGCCGGCAATGTGTACCAGGTTTTTTTCGCCGTAAGGGCGGATCACATCGGTGATGGGCGTAGACACCGTAGGCTTACCTGCTGCCAGGTACTCCGGCGTTTTGGTCGGGCTGATAAATCTGGTCGACTCATTGAGGGCAAATGGCAGCAAAGCCACGTCCCAGTTACTGATGTATGCCGGCAGTTCCTGATACGATTTCATTCCCAGGTAGTGAATGTTGGCGGGTCTGGGTAAGGTATCCGGGTTGATTTTTACCACCGGCCCCAGCAGCACAATCTGCCATTCAGGACGCATTCGGGCTACTTCACCTAACAGGTGAATGTCCATACGTTCGTCGATCACTCCGAAAAAACCCAATCGCGGGTGCGCAATGCCGGCCTGATCGGCGGGGTCGGTCATAGCCTGACGGGCTTGGGCAAAATGCTTTCGTTCAATGCTGCTGGGAAAGGCGTGCACACTGGGATGCCGTTCGCGCTTGGCTTCGTATAAACTTTGTCCGCCCGTATATACCCGGTCGGCCCGGCGGAACAGTTCCCGCTCCCGCTCCAGCAATTGAGGCGGAGCGCCGGCAAAAGCCGACAATTCATCCATGCAATCGTACACTGTGAATACGGGTTTCAGCTCAGAACTGTAACCCAGCGCCATAGGGGTATAATACCAGGCAATAAAATCGCCAATGTTTTGCTCCTGCATAAACTGCTTAAGCAATTCCTGCTGAATCTGATCATTTTCTTCGGCGCTACGTCCGTGTGGGAAGTGCGGAGTCAGAATCCAGATTTGTTCTCCCCGCGACTGCACATCCAGGTACCCGGTGGAATGATCCGTTCCAAAATGGGGTTCCTCAATATAGAATACGCGGGTGTGAGCAGAAAACCGGGTAAGCAGGTGCTGAGGCCGCTGAAAGACAAAATCCCATCTCAGATGAGAAAAACAAATCAAATCGGGAATACTGGTCAAATCACTAAAAGCCAATAGGGTATTGATATCAACCCCTTTATCTGATTCTGCCTCCAGCTGTTCAGGAGAAATAAGATGGGAAGCTGGCACGGCATTTAAAGTAGAGGAGTAAGCAGTCTGGGCTGCCTGATTAGATAGAGCGTGGATGTCTAAGTCATTCATTGGACGTATAAAGGGTTGTTAAGTGATTTACACAGTCAAAAAGTCCGCAAAGTGCAGACGGGTTCTCAATCGGATGCTTTAAAAGGCCCCGGATAGGAGAAAAAAACGGAAATGTCAGGTAAACACCGACGTTGAAATCAACGCGGCCGGGATTGCGTAAGGATCTGACAATTATCCTAAAAAACAATCCCCTATCCGCCCGTACTGCCACGCTGAACCTGGTACCATACGGATAGCTGCAGATAACGAGTAAAAGGGAAAGGATTACGGGTGTATACGAATTGACCTCCGGAAGGTTTTATTAGAAAATGCAGTAAGGCAGGCTAAAACAAGCAAACACATTAACAAATTTGGATTTAGTAACTCCTCAATCATCCCTTCATTACAAAAAACAATCGCAAAAAAGAGATTCATTTTGTATTTTACCCAGAATCGAATGGTTTTGAACCTACACGCGGATCAGCATAATAAACTAATAAACAATTATTTACTGATAGGTTTTACATACGTGCCAGCAAAAGGAAAGCAAAAAATAAGGGCAATTGTGAGTGGGACTGGCAATGAACTAAAAGAACAAATCAGGAAAGGAAATCGAATTATTTTAATAAAAGGAAAAGAAATCTGACCACAGAAATAACAATAAAAATCCACTTGCCTTTACAATTATGATGCAGAACGCCTGAGCATGGCTTGGGATTCGCAGCCGTAACAGCAACCCGGTACAGCGCTATTTACAAAAGCCGCCAGAATAACCCGCAACCTCCGGTCGGCGTACAACCAGCACCCCAAAGGCAATCACTGATTGGTTGGAGGGAAGCCGGGCTTCCTGGCCGAAAGCTAATTTCCATTTCCCGGGTTGCCATAGTGCATGACTTCCGCCTTCGCTTTGCCTTTTTTCGGAATGCGAATCCTGAACAGATAATCGTAGTCTTGTTCACTGATCTTTTTCACTGGTCGTTGCGCCCCAAAGGCTTCTACGATTTCTAGCACGGAATTGGAATGGCCAACCACTACCACCGTTTGTCCCTGGTAGCGTTCTAATACGGTCTTGACCAGATCGGCATAGGCGTGTGGATCGTAAGTCTGCAAATCAATTCCCTTCTCCTGCGCCAGGGGTGCCAGCGTAAGCCGGTTGCGGCGGTAAGGAGTGACAAAGGCCGCGGCAATTTCTTCTGCATTCAGTCGCTGTTTGAGCGCTTCTGCCCGCTGGTACCCTTCGGGACTCAGGTCCGGGTCTTGATTGGTTGGATTGGAGACGACTTTTTCGGCGTGTCGGACCAGATAAACAGTTGTTATCCCCTTCGCCTGATGGGTATTTTGACCTATCAGCTCAGAATCAAAACCGAGCCAACCGTTCATGGACAAAATCAGTAATAGAATCATATTAAATCAGGACTTTTACATTTAGAAATTGTACAATAATAGGCCATCAAAAAGTTCTGTAAATTCTTTCATCGAAACAAAACTTTTGTTACCAAGTTTATCGTAAATAAGCTTTAAATTCAAAACGTTAACCGTATCTTTTGGTAAAAATTGATTACTCACTAACTCTGAAAAAATCAATTATTAGCTGAAAAATTATATTAGATTGAAGGATAGAAAAAAGGCAATCGGATCCGCGTGAGCAGTTATCCTTTGAATCGTCTAATTCACCTCAGAATTTTCGGAAAGGTGGAAAGAAAATCCAACAAATTTTCGCCCCGATATCCAAATATTTATTGCTATATTCATCGTTTCAAAATAACCTGCCTAACCAAATGAAAAGTAGATTACTCCCTGGTGGCCTTTCTGTAGGCTATACCCTCCTAACGCTCTTCCTGCTCATCACTGCGGCAGGTTGTATGCGAAAAGATCACATCCTGGTTGAATCTGATTACAGCTACCGGGGAAATTTCAAAAGGTACAATTCTTTCACCTTTGCCAAAGTCACCCAGGATGGGGATTCAAGCATGAACAATCCCGTTCTGGCAAAGGCAATTAAGTCCCGGATGGAGTTGCAGGGATATGAAATGACGCAGAAAAAACCCAGTCTGCTGGTATTTTATAAAATCTACTACAAAGATTTGAAGTTACAGGGCTACGTTCAGCCGGAGATTGAAAACTGGGTAAAGCAGGAAGATAACGAAGCCAAGTACGATCCCGTCAAATACAGCCTGCGCGAAGGTACGCTGCTTATTCAACTGGTAGACGCCAAACGCAACCATACCGTGTGGCAGGGCTACGCTTCCGGGGTGTTTGACCAGAATTCGCTCAATGATGAAAAATACCTGAAACGGGCCGTGCGCATGGTATTTGACAAGTACCGGCTGTTTGCCCGGGGATTCATTGTTAACAACAACGGAGTTACTCAGCCGGAAGTAGCCGATGATGACAATAATGAGTAAAGGTTTACTGGTTGCACAAGACAACTAGCCACCTGAACCATTGAAGTTTGGTTACTGATTTTCTCATTTTTCTCTTTTTACGCTATTCGATATATTTTACTCAATTTTAAAGGAGGCTGTAAAAGGCCTCCTTTTTTATTTTACCCACTTTAATTCTCCTATGTCAGAATAAAAATGGCTCGCAGGGATTCTACTTCGGGCTGGGCGCCCCAGGAGAAATGATGGCTGGACTTCTGGCCTGAATGAGCCTTTAAGACCGGCCAGAGGCCTGAATATACGACATCCGAGGCACGAGCCTCGCGCGATCAAAGGACTTTCATTCATCGAGAAATGGTATCAGTTTTCAGATCACAAAGTTTACATATTGGTATTTGAAATAGCATAGGTTGATTTTAATTGGGTACTTATCTCCCGATAGATTATATATTAGCACATCAGCACATTATATTTTTACGATTCCCTCCTTTTCCTAAAGTCGCTTTCTATTTTTGCTGGCATGCAAGCTGCCATCGATATCGGGAATACGTTCGTAAAACTGGGTCTGTTTGAAGGGAATAACTTAGTCCAGGCTTTTGAAGGGCTTTCTCCGGCAGAAGTCCTGGATCACTGGAAACGCTTTCCTATCACATCCGCCATTCTTTCTTCCGTAGGTCAAACCACCGACGGATGGACGGAGGCGTTGACGCAGTACACGGAGCGGATAATCGTATTGCAGCCTGGTCTGCCCGTTCCGCTGGTCAACCGGTATCAAACACCGGAAACCCTCGGGGCCGACCGGATTGCTGCTTCGGTAGGAGCCAAATCCCTCTACCCGACTGAACCCTGCCTGGCCATCGATATGGGCACCTGTATCACTTACGACTACGTGGATCAGGATCACCAGTACTGGGGCGGCAGTATATCGCCGGGATTGCGCATGCGTTTGAAAGCCATGCATACTTTTACGGCCCGGCTGCCGTTATTAGAACCAACTGAGACCGAACCGGAACTGACGGGTAGAAATACCCGGGAAGCGATGCTGAGTGGTGCCATTTTCGGAATGGCCGCCGAACTGAACGGCATTATAGAAAGCTATCGGCAAAAAGTGCCCGGACTGCGGATCGTGGGCTGCGGAGGCGATGCCGCTTACTTTGAAAGACGAATAAAAGCACCCATATTTGTAGTTTCCAAACTGGTACTCATCGGACTAAACCGCATTTTACAGTATAACCTCACCCCATAATGTCGTTCAGATTTAAGCTGATTGTCTTCTTTTTTTCTTGCTGCTTTACCAATCACGTTTTTGCTCAGTCGGTAGGAAACTCTCCGTATTCGGTCATGGGCGTGGGTGATTTGTACAGTCCGGGCTTTGCTCCTAACACGGCAATGGGGGGCGTAGGGGTAAGCAATGGCAGTGGCGCTTATATGAACAACATCAATCCGGCCCTGCTCTCACGCACCAAAATTGTTTTTTTTGAGGCCGGCCTCTTCCTGCAATCCAAAGGACTGACCGAAGGCGAACGCACCCAGCAGGTAAAAAGCGGCACGCTCAATTACCTGGCCCTGGCCTTCCCGGTTTCTTCCCGCTGGACCATGGGAATCACGCTGATGCCTTACAGCCGGGTAGAATATACCTCCAAAGCCAGCAGCCTCCTGTTTCGTGGCATCACCGATTTCAATATTGTCAATTATACCTACCGGGGCACGGGTGGCATCTCCAAAGCATCTTTCGTCAATGGGTTTGACTTGATCCGAACGTATTCTGACTCCACCGTCAGAAGAAACATCAAACAACTGCTTTCCATTGGGATTGAGACTTCTTTTCTTTTCGGCAATATTACCAAAGAATCCCTTTCTCAGACCAATGCCGGTGCGGGCACCTACGACGTGGCTTTTGAAGAACGGATCAACTATTCAGACTTCGTTTTCAAACCCGGTCTGGCCTTCCGCCAAAAGGTGCGCAACAACGTGTACCTGAACGTGGGTGCCACCCATACGATTGCCGCCGACGTAAAAAGTCGTCGCATGACGGTGCTGCAGCAGCGCTCCGGCGCACTGGAGCCCAATTACGACACGTTGGAAAATAGAGCAGCTGGTCAGGTATTCCTTCCGGCCCAAACCCAGTTCGGGCTGAGTCTGGAGAGCCCTTTCCGCTGGTCGATCGCCGCCGATATCTCCTACCAGCCCTGGTCGCAGTACAAAAGCTTCGATTTCAACGGGGGCCTGGCCGACACCTACCGCTATTCGGTGGGTGGCGAATTCACGCCTAACCTGAATTCCGTAGATAGCTACTTCAAACGGATTACTTACCGGCTGGGCTTCAACCACAGCGATACGCCTTACCTGGTCAACGGCCAGCAGATTGTGGACCAAAGTATCAGCTTTGGCTTTTCGCTGCCCATGATGAATCCAGTCTCTATGGAAAGAGGCCGGGCATATTCCGATATGAATATGGGGTTTGTGCTGGGCCAGCGCGGTGCCAAGAGTCCTATCCAGGAGCAGTACTTCAAGATTTTTATTGGATTCACCCTGCGCGATAATGGTTGGTTCCAGCGGCGAAGGGTAGATTAATCAGGAGAGGTTTTTGTTTGTAGTCACAGACGTATGAACCACCTGAACAACCTTACCAAGATGAATCCCGAAAGCCTCCCTTTTTCCGCGTGGCTTCGCACCGGAACACCTCGTTTTCTATGGCAGTTGTGCGGCTTTTTCGCCATTGCCACCGTGCTGACTGCCTGCAAACACGAAGAACTGGATACTTCCAAATTCGTTACTTACAAAGGTCCGCTGATGGAAGTAGACAGCATTCAGACCCTGTACAGCGATTCGGCCAGAATCAAGGTAAAAATGACGGCACCCAAGCAACTGCAGATGCAGAACGGTCAGGAGGTGTATCCTAAGGGAGTCAACATTATTTTCTACGACAAGGACGGGAGCATCTCCGCCACCCTTCGCAGTGACCGGGCCAAGAAGGTGAAAGAAAAGGACAAGGAACTGTATACGGCTTACGGAAACGTTGTCGTAGTAAACAAGAAGAAAGGCGAAACCGTAAACACCGAAGAGCTGAACTGGTCGCCCACCACCCGAAAAATTTATACCGAAAAATTCGTTACCATCACCACGGCTGACGAAGTACTCAAAGGGACGGGCTTGGATACGGACCAGGACTTCAGTTTTACTCAAATCCGGAAGCCGGAAGGTGTTTTCAGCCTTAAAGACCAATGAAGCTTTCTCAGATCATTCCCTTTTCACTTTCGGTGGCACTGTTCATTATCGGCGTACACCAGACCTTTACGGTAGGCATTGCCGAAAGCTACTGGATCTTTATGCTTTCCATTGGATTTTTGCTAATTTACCAATTGAAGAAAGACAAGCCTGCTTCAGGAACAATGCCCGACCCAACTGCGGATCGTGCGAAAGAAGGGTTGAAAAAACCGAAAACGGCCGGAGCAAAGCAATCCGGAAAACCTGGCCGGTCCAAACCTAATTACAAAAATAGATGATGGCATACCCGGTGATCGGTATCGTACTTTCCCTGCTGTCGGCGGCATTTTTTTCGGGAATGGAAATGGCGGTACTTACCGTAAATAAAGCCCACATCGAACTCCAGAGCAAACAGCGGATTCTTTGGGGAATGATTCTCCTTCCCTTTATCAAAAGGCCGGCCCGGCTGGTAGGTACAACCCTGGTCGGGCACCTGTTTTCACTTGTACTGTACGGCTTTTTCGTATCCGTGACGCTCTACCCGGTCCTGTTTGGTCCGTCGCCCGATACCGCAACCGGCTGGCTCACCATCACGGGCTTGTCTGTCCTCTTTTTCCTGATGGCACTGCTGCTGCTGTTGTCCGCTGAGTTTGTGTCCAAAAGCATTTTTTCGGCTTATCCGGAAAAGTTACTGACCTTCTTTGCCCTCCCAATGTGGTTACTGGTATGGGTAATCATGTGGCCGCTGGTCATTCCTGTCCTCTACGTTTCCCGTTTCATCATCACGAAAATACTGCGGATGGACTACTCCGCCGACAAGCCCGCGTTCCGTCTGACCGACCTGAACCAATACCTGAGCAACCTGAACAAAAAAGAGACGGAAGAGGAAGAGTCTGAAGTAGACGCCCGCATTTTCAACAATGCCCTGGATTTCAAAACCGTACGCGTACGCGATTGCCTGGTACCACGCACCGAACTGACGGCCGTAGAACTGGAAGCCACGATTGAAGAAGTGCGCAAAACCTTTGTCAATAGCGGGCATTCCAAGGTATTGGTGTACCAGGAAACCATCGACAATGTAATTGGCTACTGTCACGCGCTGGAGTTGTTTAAAAAACCGGCCAGTGTGGCCAACATCCTCAGCCCGATCATGATCGTGCCGGAAACCATGCTGGCCAATGAGTTGCTGGTCCGCTTCACCAACGAACGAAAAAGTCTGGCCCTGGTCGTTGACGAATTTGGTGGCACCTCCGGACTGGTCAGCATTGAGGACGTGATGGAGAAAATCTTCGGGGAAATTCAGGATGAATACGATGTAAGCGAAGATTGGGTGGAACAGAAGCTGGACGACCACAATTATATCCTGAGTGCCCGTCAGGAGATCGACTACCTCAACGAAAAATACGAATGGAACATACCCGAAGGCGACTATGATACGCTGGGAGGTCTCATTATCGCCATCAACGAAGATTTGCCCCAGATCAACGACATCATCACGTTACCTCCCTTTACCTTTACCATTATGTCGATGGAAGACGCCCGCATTGGTATGGTGAAACTGACCATTGCTGAAAGCGCCGACGACGAAGACGAAAATTAATCAGCAAGAAACTTTTTCAAAGCAGCACCAGCAGAGGTAGAAAGAAAATGCCATCTCCTACCCAGCGAAAGCTTTCGTGGCGCCGAAAGTAATCCGGATAAAGCCCCATGGAGAGCAGCACCAGGCTCATGCCCGCCAGAATGGCTGCTACCCGCTGTTGACGCCCTTCGTCGGCCAGCACCATCCCTACTACCAGACAAGCCAGCAGAATGCCCACCGAAAGGCCTTGAAAAACGGCTTTTATCCTTTCCGCTCCCCAGTAAGTAACCAGGGATTGTTCATTTCTCCGTTGGTCATTTTCCAGGTCAAACAGGGAGAAGAGCAGCAGGTTCTGAAAAGCAATGGCCGCGAATAGCAGGCAGAGTAGCCAATCAGCGGCGGAGGTATAGCCCCGAAGCACCCATACCGGTCCCCATATGCCAGCCGTGTACAAAATGGCCACCAACGGCTCCTTCTGAAACCACTTCCGTCGGAAATGCGCCGACAGCAGGTGCACCAGCCATAGGTATAGACCAACGGCCAGGGTCAATCCCAGTCCAAAGCCAATTACCCGAAACGGGAGAAAAAACAGGGTAATTACAGCGGTTAGTGCTGTCACTACTCCAGTGGCGTTCCACAGGGCTTTGCGGTTTTGAAGATGAAAACGGTGCCGGGCGGTCAGGGGCAACTCCGTCATCCGCCGCACATCCCAAAGCCGGTCGGCCGTGTAAATAATCCAGACGGTGCTTCCCAGTACAAAGTAAGACCACACCGAATAGGCGGGTGTCCGCAGCAGGTACCTCACCATCAGGTTGGAAGCCACGGCACCTCCCGCTACATCCAGATTGAGCAGATGCATTCGATAAAGCAGCCGCGATACGGACTTGCGCATGGGGTGTAAGGAAGTAAGAATTGCCAGTCCCAATTTTACGAAGCAGCCACCAGCAATGCGCGGTAAACGGATGTATTTTCTCCAATTCCTGAAAAACCCCTGCTAATTCCCGAAGGAAGTGCTTTTCCTGAAGTCAGACTGGTCGATTCAGGCTATTTTCAGCTTCTTCCGCAGTTCCAACGCGTAATCATTCACAATCTCCCGGGTGATCGACGGATGGGGCTGGATACGGAGCAGACAAGGATATCCGGAGTGTTTGAGAATGATGGATTCGGAGGCTTCATTCGGCTCACCATTGAAGATGATCCCCACCACGGGAAGTTTTCTCCGTTTCAACTCCTGCACGGTAAGCATGGTATGATTGATGCTGCCCAGGTAATGATTGGAAACCAGAACAATACCGTCCCCCAATCTTTCGGCCAGGTCCACAATAAAGTGCGCTTCATTGATGGGTACCAGCAGTCCGCCCGCTCCTTCAATCACCAGATTCGGATTCGTGGTTTCCGGAACCCGCACCGCATCGAGCCGGATGTCCACTCCATCGATTTGGGCGGCCAGGTGCGGCGAAGCCGGCGTCTGCAGCAAATAAGCCTCCGGGTGGAATACCGTTCGCGGATTATTGACCAGCTTCATGACCGATTTCGTATCGCGGGGAAGCCCGGCCTGGATCGGCTTCCAGTAATCGGCTTGCAATGCCTGAGTAAGAATGGCGCTCACCAGGGTTTTTCCACTGTCGGTATGAATGGCAGTTACAAAATAAATCATATCAGGTAGTAGGGAAGATCCGCGCAAATTAGCATTTCCCTTGCGTGAGGAGGCACCCTTGTACGGAAAAGTTATCCGCTGACAATTTTCACTGGTCGAATGAGGGAGCTCTAAAAGCAATGAGCCACCACAGACCAACCCTTCTCCGATTTATAACCGACAAAAAAATACCTTGCTGACGGGCAAGGTATGCGTTGAGAATTTACTTCTCGGGGAGTATATTTTCGTTGAATCAGATAACCGATACCGATGGCAGTGCCAGGTTTTCCAGATAGGGCTCCAGCAGCAGGGTGGTGTTAAACGATCTTACCCTGCCCAACTGGTGGGTAAGCGTATCGTACCAAAGCTCCACAAAAAAGTCTCCGGCATGGTACAGATTCACCCTGGAACGGTCATCTTCCTTTCGCTGCATCAAAAATGTGCACTGATCATACATGTAAGAAACCTGTTCCTGACGGTTGAGCAGATTGAACTCATAGATATCTAAAGGTCGCATAATTGGCTAATTAAGTACCTTTTATACGTAGAGCCCATCCAAAAGTAAACACCTAAATACGTATATTTCCATATAAATAATTTAAGCAGAAAAAAAATCTTACATCCTATTCCATCACTGGTTAGACAATACATTCCAAAGAAAGCTCCGTACGGCTTTACAGATATTCCAAAACTCACTGGGCTGCTTTGAAGAATATTCGCTTATCAGTCTGTCAATTCGCTGACTGCTGAAAGCGGCGGGCTACTTACTTAGCTGTACAATGGAGGCAGTGGGTTGAGAGTAAGGTTATTGCGCTGGTGCCAGTAGGGATATACCGGTGATACGTCGCTGGCCGCATCCAATCTTTTCACCTGATCAACGGTCAGGTTCCAGCCCGCTGCGCCCAGGTTCTGCGCCAGCTGAGTTTCATTGCGGGCACCAATCACCAGGCTGGATACGGTAGGGCGCTGCAGCAACCAGTTCAATGCCACCTGAGCAACCGTTTTGCCAGTTTCCTCCGCCATTTCATCTAACACATCCATGATTTGATAAAAAACCTCATCCGGTACGTCTGGTCCCTGGCCTCCGCCCTGAGCAATGCGACTTTCCGCGGGCAAAGGCTGGTTGCGGCGATATTTTCCTCCTAAGCGACCACCGGCCAAAGGGCTCCAGACCAGACTGCCTACTTTCTGATCCAATCCCAGGGGCATCAACTCCCATTCCAGTTCGCGGTTGATGAGGGAATAATATACCTGGTGAGCTACGTAGCGGTTCCATCCGTATTTTTCGGAAATGGCCAGTGACTTCATGAGGTGCCAGCCCGAAAAATTGGAACAGGCAATGTAGCGCACTTTGCCGCTCTGCACCAGATCGTCCAATGTACGAAGGGTTTCTTCTACCGGGGTTACTCCGTCGAAACCGTGCATGTGGTATACATCAATGTAATCGGTCTTCAACCGACGCAGGCTGTCTTCGCAGGATCGAATCAGGTGAAAGCGGGAGGAACCCATTTGATTCGGTCCTTGTCCCATTGGAAAAGTGGCTTTCGTGGAGATCAGCACCTGGTCGCGCAGGCCCAGTAGTGCCTGTCCCAGAATTTCCTCCGCGGCCCCGGCAGAATACACATCGGCCGTGTCAAAGAAATTTACCCCGGCATCCATACACTGGTGGATCAGCCGCCGGGCTTCGTCTACCTGGGTATTGCCCCAGGCTCTGAAAAAATCATTTCCACCCCCAAAGGTGGCCGTGCCAAAACACAATACCGGCACTTTGAGTCCCGATGCGCCGAGTTGTCTGTATTCCATTTCAGTGAACAGTTATCAGTAAACAGTGAACAATGAGTAATGATGTATAGTGAGGAACGAAACAGGTGGCTGAGAAGACGGGGCTGATTGCTGAAAGCTGCTTGCTGCCTATACCAGTTGCCGCAGGACTTCCAGCACGCCGTCTTCGTCGTTGCTTTTGGCCCCGAACCGGCTTACGTTCTTAATATCCGGATGGGCATTGGCCATGGCGTAGCTAAAGTAGGCCTGCTGCATCATTTCCAGGTCGTTGAGGTAGTCGCCAAAAGCCATGGTTTGGGCGGGAGTAATGCCAAATTTACTTTGCAATACCTGAATGGCCCGTCCTTTATTGGCCAGCGGATGAGACAGGTCCAACCACGATTTACCCGACACCTTCACCTGTAGCTGAGATTTGCTGTTCTGAAAATGAGGATAACTGTTCCCTTCGGCACCGGCAAAATCATAAATGGCGATTTTCAGGAACTGATCCCCTTCAACCTGGAGCAGGTCATCCACCTTCTCAAAGCGATCGTAGTACATTTTCACTTGCCGGATGAACGGCTCATTATCCGATTCTACGTATGCCTGCTTTTTGCCGCACAAAACCACGTCGGTATCCGGAATTTGCCTGGCCAACTGCAGTTGCGCCCGGGTGATGTTGGCGTCCATAGCTTCTACCAGGATATCCTGACCCTGATACACCACATAGCTGCCGTTTTCGGCTACGAAGATGATTTCTTCCTGAACAGAAGAAAACCGGTTGAGGAGGTTATAAAACTGCCTTCCGCTGGCGGCAGCAAACAAAATTCCTTTCGCTTTCATTTGCTGATAAATCGGAAAGAAATCACTGTTCAGCTCATGCCGTGAATTGAGCAGGGTTCCGTCCATATCGGCTGCAACTAACCTGATATCAGATGCATGCGTCGATAAAGTCATCAGTTCCGGAATTCGGACCTTCCTATCAATGGAATCGACTGGTACTTTCTCTTCTTGGTTAAACATAGGTATATACTTGTTCTTATCAAGTGCAGGCACTGATTTCTTGTGATAAAGGATCGTTTCCGGATGTAATTTGCTGATGAGAGGTAAACAGAAAGCAAACAGCCACAATGGTCATATTGGTTCATCCAATGGGCGTTTCCCTCTTTTTTGGCAGATAATCAACGCAGTAGCTTTCAAGATCCAACGTAAAACCCCGATTCCCGTTGGCTTTTCCGCCGCCAGTGATGCAGTAGGCAAGCCTTTTGGATATGGGCCATGGCGCTTCCAGCCAAATAGCATAAGTAAGAAATAACACTTAGGAGCAAACACTCATCACAAAACATCCTGTTTATCACTCCGGCGATCGGCATCTTACGCTTGTCCGATTGAAATCATTGCGTACGCCTGCGGAAATGGGGCAAGCAATTCCCGGGTATACGGGTGGTTTCCATCACAAAAAAGGGTTTTGTGCAATTCCTACATTTAAAGAGGCAAATCAGGCGAAGCAGTTACGCACCCTTTCCAAATAAAACTGAATCCGGACATTACAGGTAAAGAGCATCCGGGAAAAGGGAAGCGGATTTGCAGTATTACTCGTCCAATTTTGTCTGGATCAATCTGATTCTGATCCTCTCTCTTACTGGATACCACTTTTGTTATCGATATATGTTTACACTTATCTCAGAGTCAGAAATGAGAACGTTGGTTTCGCGCACTTTGAGTTCACGTGTCCTAAGAGCTTTCCTGCTATGGCTCTTTTGCAGTAAACTATGTATAAACGGAATAGCCGGCGGCCATGCAGGGGCGGGCATGATAGGCTCGCCTGGCTGGACCAAACAAGGGACACCCGGCATCTATACCGTAGTAGCTCCCCACATCGGCACTTACAGCACGCAGACAATGACCGGCGCTGCTACTATGCAGATCAATGCCACGCCCAGCATCACTTCTTCTCCAGCTCATCAATCCGCCTGTGCCGGTACCACTGCTGCCGTATCCTTTACGGTTGGTGCCAGCACCAGCAGTGGAACGCTTAGTTACCAATGGCAGGTTTTAAACGGAACTGTCTGGACGGACTTGAGCAATGTCAGTCCGTATTCTAACGTAACAACCGCTACGATGACCATCACCAGCCCCAGCACGGCCCTGAATACCAGGCAGTACCGAGCGGTAGTATGGGTACCGGGCTATAGTTCCGTCACTTCCAATTCCGCTTTCCTGGCCGTGAGCAGTCCGCCGGTGATTACCTCCCAACCGAATGCCAGCACGGTATGCTCCGGTTCCAATGCCACATTTACCGTACTGGCCACCGGAAGCGCTCCACTGACTTATCGGTGGCAGGTGGGCAACGGCAGTACGGGCCCCTGGACGAACCTGACGAATGGAAGCACGTATTCGGGCGTAAGCACCGCCACCCTGACAGTACTCAGCCCCACTACTGCGCTCAGCGGCAAGTATTATCAGGTAGTGATCAACGGATGCAGCACTACAACTTCCGGTTCTGCCCAGCTAACGGTCAATGCACCTCCCACCCTTTCCGCTCAACCGGCCAATCAGACCGTATGTGCCGGCGCTACCCCAGTGGCCACCTTTACCGTAACGGCTTCCGGCAGTACCACGCTTTCGTACCAGTGGCAGGAATCTCAGGACAACGGAGCTACCTGGTTATCGTTGAGCAATGAAGGGGTCTACTCCGGCACCACCACCAATGCCCTCAAGGTTACCGGGGCCGGAGTACATCTAAACCTGCGTAAATACCGAGTGGCGGTAATGGCCAGTGGCAACGTGTGTACGCTTTATTCCAATGGCAATGCCACACTAAGGGTCAATTCACTTATCACCAGCGACCTGACCGGATCGGTATGCTCCGGTACCCCTTTCAACTATACCATCACGAGCGGGGCTGCCAACGCCGCTTTCCAATGGAGCCGTCCCGCCGTACCGGGCATCAGCAATGCCACCCTGAGCAATGTAAGTAGCACGACCATCAGCGAAACCCTGACGAATACCACCGCTTCGCCTATTGACGTTGTCTATTCATTAACGGTAACCGCAACCGGCAATACCTGTTCACCAACCACCTCCAATCTGGTTGTTACGGTGATGCCATCCAATACCATCAAGACCTTACCCATCAGTCCGGCGGTCTTGTGCGTAGGATCTACCATCAACGTCGGTTTTATAGCCCCCTGTGGCTTTGCCAGTTCCAATGAATTTACCGCTCAGCTCTCCGATGCGACGGGTAGCTTTTCCACCCCCATCAACCTGGCGAAAACAGCGGGCACCACCTCCGGCACCATTACGGCTGCCATTCCGAACGGAACCGTAGCGCCCGGTACCAAATACCGCATTCGGGTAGCCAGCAGCAGCCCGGTTCTGGCCGGATTTGATAACGGAAGCGATCTGACCATTCAGATGTACGCCATTTCGCCCCTGGTTTCGCAGTCCATTACCACAACGGAAAGTGGTACTACCCTCACGGCTACTTCGGCGGGCATCAGCAGTTATCAGTGGAAATACTACACGGAATTGGCCGGAGCCCTCACCAACCTCCCCTCCACATCCAGCACGTATCAACCCAGGGGAGCCGATTTCCCGAATCCGGGTACGTATTATGTCTCATGCACCATGACGACCTCTTCGACCGGATGCGCGTTTGCCGTCAGCAATGCCGTTACTGTGTACGTCAACTGCCCGATCACCGCCAACCTGGTGTACAACGGCGATTTTTCCATTACACCCAATTCACCGGTGGGAAGTACTTCTTCTTCGGTAACGGCACCTACCAACTTAGGCTTTACCTCAGAATATTTTTATGCCAACACCTCAAATAGCCTGAGCAACAACCAGGATGGTAAAGGTACTTCCGGGGGAGAAGGTAAATACGGGATCACGGCTAATCCCTACTTCCTGCACAATGCCTTCTGTAACGTGGGTTCCAGTTTTCAGCCCTCCCCCGAATCGGGAGGGAATATGCTGGTGGGAAACGCCGCCACCAGCGGTTCCCAGAACCTCTGGCAACAAACCATTGCGGTCAGGCCCAATACCGATTATGTACTGACTTTTTGGGCCGCCAGTCTGGCGGGAACGGCCAATAGTCTGCAATTCGGCGTTTACGCGGGGTGTTTCCGGACGGGAGCTGATATTTCGGTAGCCCAGTCCGGAATCAGCAACTGCGGATGGACCAAGTTTACGGTTCACCTAAACAGCGATACCCTCACATCCATTCAGCTGGCCATCCGAAACATCAGTGCCGCCGCCGGGGGAAATGACATTGCCATCGATGATATCACTTTCTACGAATGCCAGCCTTCCAACAGCTACTTCAGCAGTGCTAACTCCTTCGTATGGAGAGGTTTTTCTACAGATTGGTTCAACCTGGACAACTGGGGAACGGCCTGTTTGCTACCTTCCTGCGACGATGACGCCATCATTCCCATCCTGACCTCCGATAAGTCTTATCCGGTGATTAATAAAAATGGAGCTACCGCCGGCATGATCACCATCAGCAGCGGTGCTACCCTGAAAATCAATGCCGGCTTCAACCTGGACGTCTGCGGTAATTTCACCAACAACGGGACCCTCACGGTCGGAGCTACCTCCACCCTGAGTTTCACTGGTTCGAGAAGTCCGCAGATTATCAGCGGTGATTTGACGGGTGCCACTCAGCTGGGGCACCTGGTGATCAATAAAACCAACCACAGTGATGTGATTCGTTTGGGCAGACAACTGGGTATAGCGGGCAATCTAACGATCACCAAAGGCAATCTGAATGCCAACGGAAAAGTTCTGGCCATTACAGGGACGTTGTCTACTTCGCCCACGGGTACTTTTACCTCATCGGGCAATACGACCAGCGTAACTGGTAATGTGAGCAACTCAGGTACCCTGGTGGCAGATAGCGGCACCTTCAACGTGATGGGAAGCTTCAGCAATACCGGCACCTTCCTGGCGGGCAATGGCATACTGAGGGTAGCCGGAAACCTGAGCAACGGTGGCACCTTTGTGCCCAACACGGGAACTGTCGAACTCAACGGCACTGCCGATCAATCCTTCAGTCAGTCCGGTACGGGCTCTTTTTACAGGTTGGTCATTAATAATTCGCTGGCCAGCAGTAAGCTGACTTTCAACCCAGCCATTACCATAGTAAGCAATCAACTCACGCTCATCAGGGGCACGGTAGTGACTACTGGCACCAGCGAAATCCGGGTGACCAATGCGGCCAGTTCGGCGGTAAGGGGGCATTCGGCCAGCAGCTACGTCAATGGCATCCTGCGCCGCTGGGTCACCGGGCTCAATACCTATGAATTCCCGGTGGGCGACGCTACCCGTTATGAATTGGTCAGCATGCAGATCACAGCCGCGTTGGGCGTAAGCAATGTGGCGGGTTTCTTCCGGAGCACGATGCCCTCCGGCACCAGTGGACTCAACAACCTCGACGGACAAGGGAAGAACCTGGCTGTATGTACGGGCGGTTATTGGGACCTTACGCCCAATGCAACGGTACTGAGTACAGCCCGCTATAATCTTAGGTTGTTTCCGGTCGGCTTTTCTTGCTCCGGCATCCACCAAACGTTCATCAAGCGCCCCAGCGCCGCGGCCAGCTGGAGTTACGACGGCAGCACTTACGTAGACGGCACAACCCGCAGCGATATCCGGGGATTTTCCGAATACACGGTTGCGTCCAGCACTACGCCCCTGCCCGTTCGGCTGCTTCACTTCGAGGCCAAAATGAAAGACCAGCAGGCAGAATTAGGCTGGTTGACCGCCATGGAAAAAGATAATGCGCATTTTGAAGTAGAAAGATCTTCGGATGCCGTGGAATTTCTTTCTATTGGCAGTGTACCGGGTGCCGGAACTACCCAGGAACAAACGACTTATGCTTTCAGAGATGAACATCCTTTGTACGGAAGGAGCTATTATCGCCTGAAACAGGTAGATTGGGATGGTATTTATGAATACAGTAAAGTGGTTTCCATTGAAAACGCCCTGCCCGCATCAGTCATTGAACTGTATCCGAATCCCGTGGGAAAAGGAAGCACGACCACCCTCCGCATCCGGAGTGCCAGCCTTCAGAACTATCTCATCCAGATTCAGGACATACGTGGAAGGGAACTGGCCTACTACCCAATACCCGCTCAAATCGGAGATAATGAATTCATACTGAATGAACACCATACTTTGGCTGCGGGTATCTACATCATTCAACTCAGTCCTCAGGGCTCTGTGGATGGCAAAGGCCGTTGGCAAATGAAACTGGTTGTACATTAAAAATTGGACTGACTATCGAGCCAGCATTACACAGCCCGGCAATGCATGTTTAATCGATCATACAGATAAGAGCGGCCGGATAGCATTTGCTAGAGCACCCGACTTTTCCGCTAACAGCGCCACTCAGGCTTTGACAGCAACGATCATTTTCCCGGTGGTATGTCCTTGTTCCATCGCCTGGTGAGAAAGGGGTATTTCTTCAAAATCATATACCCTGGAAATATACGGCTCCAGGCATTTTTCACGGATCAGATCGACCAGTTTCTGCAGGACCTCCCACTGACGGAGCGGAGCGATACGGTAGCCCGACGAATCGCCCATAAACTCATAGCTGATCGTGATGTTTTTCAGGAGGTTGGCATTTGCGGTCTGGGCATCAAAATGCACCGGCAGAATGGTGCAGATATGACTTCTCAGATATCCAAAAAAATAATACAACTGGTCGAAAACGGTTTTTTCAACGTACAAATCTACCAGATCCGGTCGGCAGCAATCAAGTATCCGGTTTATATTCAGAAGTTCATAACTGGAGGGAGGTATGGGAATTTCAATCTCAACTTCTCGAAGCGGCTGTGACAACAAGGTCTCCAGTTGATCGACCATGGGTTGGGACAAGTGTAGATGCACAATCTGAAAGCGGGTATCTGACTTCAGTTGTGAAGAATAGGTGTCCGGATGGGTTCGATAGAAAAGTGCTTTGCCTTTCTGAAATGATCGTATTTTCGTTCCTCCGCAAAAGTTTTCGGCGTAACCCTCGAAGCAATACACCAGCTTATATAAGGAGGATGGATAATCTACCCGAAAATGCTGCTTGCGCAGCGTCTCAAAATGAAAGGTATGGACTGCGGAGCCCAAGGGGGTAGCTAATTGCGCTGCCTGATAAAAGCGATAGTTGTCTAATCTATGACTTTTGGCTTCGTCCTCTGGCTGGGGTTGGGCAGTGTAAATGACCATCGGATGCTAGGAGTTCAGTAGCCACCGGCGGGCTTCATCCAGTTCCGTAAAGTAAGCAGTTTCCAGGTCCTGGGTTTGCACCAGACTGTTTATGCCTTTCTTGACGGTTATTTCACCAAACACGTTGGCCGAAACCAGAATGGCCGACCGGCGACTGTTTCCCAGCAACTTCACCGATCGTGGGTACCAGTCTTCCACTACCCACTGCATATCGGCAGGCATCATGGCTCCCATCTGACGTTGATCCAATAGCCAGCGAACAACCCGGTGCTGATGAGCAATGGGCAGGATGGCATCCCAGAGTTCCCGGTAATCCTGGTTCAGGACTGGCCGTGTCCAGGTTACTGTCAACAGTTGGTGTTCCGGCTCTACGTGCAGAAGCGTGTGTTTGATGGTGTGGGTGATCGCATTCATTCTGACTCTTTCTTCTTTCGTTGTATAGTACAGGGCGAGTTACAAAAAAATCGAATGTTCTCATTCCTCATTGAGGAAGAAAATGCGCTGGAAAAGTAGACAGGTAGATGACAGCCTCTGCTTTGCTCAATTCATTTTTATACAGATTTTCCCAAACTGTTTGCCTTCTTCCAACTTCCGCAAAGCCATGTCTACTTCACCAAAGCCAAACACTTCGTCGATTACAGGCCGCATCTGACGGGCACTGATCGCCTGATTCATGCGGGTAAACATGGCCTTCGAACCTACTTCAATTCCCTGCAGCCGGATTTGCTTCCCCATGAGTTGCTGAATACTTACTTCAGACATAAAACCGTTGAGGAAGCCAATGGTATAAATGCTGCCTCCCGTTCGTACTGCCGCAGTAGATTTGCTCAGGTTATCACCTCCTACTACTTCAATGACGTGCTCTACACCCACTCCTCCCGTCCGGCGCAAAATTTCATCCGCCCAATCCGGCTGTTGCCGGTAATTGATCAGGTGTTCTACTCCCCACTGACGGGCTTTATCCAGCTTCTCCTGACTCCCTGACAATAGAAATACTTCCAGCCCCGACAAAAGCGCAAATTGAAGGGCAAACAAAGAAACGCCACCGGTACCTTGTATCAGCACCCTCTCGCCAGCGGTTGCCTTTCCTTCCTCTATCAGTGCGTGCCAGGCGGTAAGGGCCGCACAAGGCAGGGTAGCCGCTTCTTCATCCGTCAGATGGGCCGGTACGGGAATAACTGCCTCCTGAGAAAAAACCACGTATTGAGCCAGCACTCCATCGCTGGCCGCTCCTCCCAACGATTGCCGCAGCTTTTCCGGTGCGATTTTTCCTTCTATCCAATGAGGCAGAAATAAGCCGGCTATGCGTTCTCCTACCTTCAATCGTTCCACTCCACTACCAAGGGCAACTACTTCTCCTACCCCATCCGATAGCGGTATCCGCCCCAGCGGCGGTTTCCAGCTTCCCTGTCCTTTCACCACCAGCAGGTCGCGATAGTTAAGGGAAAAAGCTTTCATCTGTACCAGTATCTGATGCGCTTCCAAGTCGGGCATCGCGCGCTTATTCAGACGGAGTGAACCAATATTGTATCCTTCGCCTATTTCATAGGCCTGATAAGTATTCATAACGTCTCATTATAAATTTAACCTTCAGAAAAGCCGATGCTGGCAATTAAGTCAACAGAACTTAATCTGGCCGGCTCGTATTCGAAGCGAATCTACCAGCACGCGACATTTTACGGATATACATTGGTAATGAAGTCACTAAAAAATAGAATCAGACATTGAAAAAGTCGGATCAACTGGCAGGTATCGGGTTACCTCCCTATTTTCCGATTCAACACCCATTGGGCAGGCCTCCCTTCCGGGAAGCCTGTAGCCGTTACTGCACTTATGATAATTTGGCAACGAGCCTATCCAGCGAATACTTGCCAGCCCCGTTGATCATCACCGCCAGGGCGATTCCAATTGCCAGCAGAAAGTATTCGTAGCCTTCTCCTTTTTGATTACCGAACCAGTTCATAAAGAAGCCGGACTCCAGGTGGGCCGTGACAATAATACCGATCAGCAAGGGCACCATCAAACCGGCGATCAGGCGGCTGCCCAAGCCCGCAATCAGCAGCAGGGCACCAACGCTTTCCAGCAGAATCACCAGGAATCCGATGATCCAGGGCAAATGCACATTGTCAGTGAAGTACTGCATCGTGCCGGTAAAGCCATAGCCACCAAACCAGCCCAGCAGTTTCTGAGCGCCGTGAGGGAAAATAATTAAGCCCAGGGTAAGTCGCAGAACCAGACCCGTCCAGTCGTTGCGGGTCGCAAAGAGCGTACGCATCATTTTATTTTGAATGTTGGGTTGAACTCAGTTGTTGTAGTAAAATTTCTCCCGGATGATTTTTCCATCCTTCCACTCCTGTACCGAAACCTGGGTGTAGTTTTTCACGCCCCAGTCCTGGTGGGTATAGTCGTAGTGCCACTCTACCATCGAATGGTTGTCTCCTACGGCTACCTTCAGCGGCTGCGCTCCCCTGAATTCGGTCACCTTGCCGTAGAAATCCAGTTCCCGCTGCCGGTTGGCTTCCTTCCCTACTGTAGGTACCTGTTCATTTTCCTGCATCACGATCTGGTCGTGGTAATACTTCTCGAAGGCTTCCATGGATTTGCCTTGCAACACCAGCCCGTTCAGTTCCTGAAGGGCCGCAAAGATTTCTGATTGTGTCATTGTTTGAATAAATAAAAGTTAGATAAAACACTGAATAAATCTGTACGGGGCAGGAATGACCGGATCAGTAAGGCCGTAAATGCTAACGCCCGTACCCCGGCTCCGTCTCATTTCTGATGAAGCAAAGTTGGGGAACGGGCCGGGCCAGAAAATTGACCTAGTTCAAGAAATTACTTTCGGGAGAATTTTTTTCGGATGCGGCTGAGAAATTCGGCGGTCACACCCAGGTAGGCCGCTACGTGGTACTGGGGTACGCGCTGTTCAATATCCGGGTACTTCCCGATGAATTCCAGATAGCGCTCCTCCGCCGTCTGGCTCATCGAAGAGAGGATGCGGTTGGTGGAAGCGATGAAGGCATTCTGAATGATGATCCGGAAGAAGCGCTCCAGTTTGGGCACCTGCTGGTACAACTCTTCCAGGCTATTTTTATCAATCTGCAACAGTTCACAATCTTCCAGCGCCTGTATGGTGTAGCGGGAAGGATGCTGAGTCAGAAAACTGTACAGGTCCCCGATCCACCAGCCTTCCAGGGCAAACTGAACAATGTGCTCTTGCCCCTGCTGATCAAGGTAATACGTTCGCAGGCATCCCTTCGTCACGAAGGTTTCGTACTGAGTGATATCGCCCTGGTGCTGCAAAAACTGCTTTTTATTCAGCCGTTTTATGCGGAAGTAATTTTTTAACCGGTCCGTTTCCGTCGCATCCAGGGTGATGTGCTTGGAAAGGTGGGAAATCAGCAGGTCGAACATGGTGAGGTAATGATCTTGCAATCCAGATGGCTTTCCGCCAATGCCCTCAAATTACAATTATATCCTTATTTTACCTTTCCCTCTCTACGCGATGGTGTTGTCGTGTCAGCAGAGAAGTGCAGTACCGGATGCTGCCTGAACGGGTGTCCGTAAAAAGAAAAAGCCGCTACCCAAAGGGCAACGGCTTTTTCAATTATCAGGGGTTCAATTATTTGCTGGCAACCGATTTTTTGTCGGCTACTACTTTCAGATCGATCGTGAAGGTGTCTTCAATGATTTTGTCCGCCGCCGTTCCGATGATGGCTGCCCGGTATTTGATGTCCCACTTGGTACGGTCCACGTCAAATTTGGCGGTAGCTTCGGCTTTGTCACCGGTGACGGTTACGGTAGCCGGGAAGCTGATGGAGTTGGTGATGCCCTTGATTGTGAGGTCGCCGGTGATGGTGTAGTTGGGTTCTCCGGCTTTGGCTCCGGCAATGGGTTCGGCCTTGGTGATCTGGAAAGTAGAGGTCGGATGCTTCTCCACGTGGAAAAAATCCTCCGACTTCAGGTGATTGACCAACTTGGCATTGAATGATTCGTTGGTGATGTCCGTATTTGTCATGCTGGTCATGTCCATGTCGAAAGAACCACCGGCCAACTTTTTTCCTTCTACGTTCAACACACCTTTGGCAATTTTTACGTTGCCGGTATGTTCACCACCTACTTTCTTGGCAGTCCAGGTCATCGAACTCCTGGCTGGATCTACCTGCAGAGACGTAGCGGCCTTGGCTACGGTTTTCTTGCCCGGCTTGCCATCGCCGGCTACCACCGGTGCAGCTTGAATCAGCAAACCCATCATTAATACACTCAGCGCATAACGAATTGTTTTCATACAAAAAGGGGTTAGTTATTGATAAAAATAATCATAAGAAGGATTAAAAAATAGCCGCGTTCGGCTTTCCACGCACAAGTAAACAAATAATCAGGCCAATTTAATAATATGCCACAAGCAATGAAGAGGGAAAAGCGCAGTGCCAATTAGCGACCTTGCACACTGGCTTTTCTGACTCCTTCTGTCCTACCGGTTATTTTTTTATCCAATTAATCATTTTTTCTGGGCTCTCCCTGCTGCGGTTGGGTCGGCTGACCGGATGCCGGTGTTTGTTGCGGCAGCGATTGATTCTGGCGTTGCAGCGAATCCGTTTTCGGAGCAGTACTCAGGCTGTCCGGCTGTTGAGACTGGTTAAGTTCAGGTGCCGGCCTTCCAGAGCTGTCAGTAGCGGGTCTTTGTCGCTGCCCCGGCACGAAACCGGGCGCTTGTCCCGGTTCCGCTCCGGTGCTGTCCTGCCGCGCGGGCTGGCCGGGTGCCTGCTGAAATGGTCCCCCGCCGGGGCGTTGTCCGCCGGCCGGCGCATTTCCTGGTATTGCACCTGGTGCACCGCCACTTGGCGCTCCACCGCCCGGCATGCCGCCACCCTGTTGCATACCACCACCCTGGTTATCGCCACCGCCGTCTTTCAGGTCGTCGTTGTTGACTGACTTTCTTCTTCTGCGGGCGTTGTTGTCCATGCTCATTTTACCCAAGCGGTAGCTGAAAGTCACTTTGAAGTTCATGTTGTGCAGTACATTGGTGCTGGACTGGTTGAGGGCCGGGGAAACAAATTCGTTGCGGATTTTGAAAGCCGGAGTAAAGAAGTTTTCGGCTCCGAATCCGATGCTGCCCTTCTTGTTGTTGAAATCTTTCTTCAGACCCAGGCTGTAGATACCGAAGCCACCCTGCGAACCCTGCAACTGCACCTGCCGACCGCGGTAAAAGGAGAAGAACTGAATGCCCCAGCCTTTGCTTAGGTTGTAGTTACCGAAAATGCGTCCGCTGATGACCCAACCCTGGTTGCTGGCGCCGAAGTTGAGTTCATCCGTCACGTTGTTGTTGAGCACTGCGTAGTACACGTCGGTGCCGCCATTGAGCGAAAACTTGTTCGAGATGTTGATGTTGGTGAATACGCTCAGCCCATAAGAATCTTCATTTCCGATGTTGCGGTAGGTGGTCAGAATGGTGTCCTGGCTCAGGGGCACCCGCACCGGCTGAATGGAGCCGGTGGAGTTGCGCATGAAGGTGGTAAAGTTGACCGATCCGCTTTTGAAAAACGTGTTGTACGACAACTCATAGTTATTGGTGTACTCCGGTCTCAGGTCCGGGTTTCCTTCCGTGGCGTTCAGCGGATTGGCCGCCTGGCGGTTAGGGTTCAGAAACTGCAGCGATGGGCGCTGAATCCGGCGGTTGTAGGCCGCTTTCAGCATGTTGCCGTTTTTCAGTTTTTTCGAAATATTCACACTGGGCACCAGTACGCCGTACGAAGGGATTTCGACCTGCTGTCCGTCCTGAAAATTGGCCTGGATGGTGGTGTATTCGTAGCGGGCGCCGGCTTTCAGGCTGTAAGCCTTCAGGAAGTTGAGCGTGTAGGACGTATAGCCGGCCGTTACGTTCTGGTCGTAGTTAAATACGTTGGCCAGCGACCGGTTCTGGGCCTGCACGAAGGGAGCGTTGGGGCCATCGGCAAAGTAGTAGGCAAAATCGCTGGTCACCTGCCGCTGAATGTATTTTGCACCCAGTTCCAGCATCTGGTTCTTGCTGATGGGTGTCTGGTAATCGGTCTGAATGGTGATTTCCTGGTTGGAACTCTGATTGAGGTTTTTGGTGCGGTTCAGTACGCCAAAACTTTCCAGGTCCAGGCTATCGCGGATAAAATCATTGGAGCGGTTGTTTCGGCTGTACAGCGTCAGAATGCTGAATTCGCGCTGGGGTTTTTCAAACGTGCGGGTGTAGTTCAGGTTCACATCCACCGTATTCGACAAATCCGACACGCCTACGCCCTGCAAACTGTTGCCGGATAGCACATCGTTGAAGAAGCGCTGGGTACGCAGCATATCCTGGTAGTTGTTGCCATTGCGGACCCCGAACTGCACGGAAGCCGTCAGGAAATTATACTTGTTGATGTCGTAATCCCAGCCCAGGGTATAGCGGCCAAACAGGTTGTTGTTGCGGGTATCGGCGGTTTGGGTGTTGACCTGGCTACCGTTGGGCGTTTCCGTAATCTGCCGGTTCTCAAACCGACCCGTCACGTTGTAGTTGGAACGCCCGAAGCCGCCCAGCGAAAAACCCATCTTGCCCCGGCGGTAACTGCCGTTCAGACCCAGGTTGGAACCCCGCAAGCCGACACTTCCGTCGACGTTGAGCGTAGCCCCTTCCAGCGTATTTTTCTTGGTAATGATGTTGATGATCCCGGCGGCCCCTTCGGCATCGTACTTGGCCGAAGGCGATGTAATAACCTCCACCGACTTGATCTGATCGGCGGGAATCTGCTTCAGGGCGTCAGCGATGCTGTTGGCCGCAATGGTCGAGGGCCGGTTGTTGATCAATACCCGGATGTTCTGACTGCCCCGCATCGACACGTTGCCGTCCAGGTCTACCGACAGCATGGGTACCCTTTTCAGTACATCGGTGGCATCGCCGCCCCGGGTGGTCAGGTCATTTTCGGCATTATAAACAGTACGGTCTACCTTTTCTTCGATCAGCGCCCGCTGCCCGGTGACGGTGACTTCCTTCAGCTGCTTGGTTTCGGAAGCAATCGTCAGCGTACCCACGTTGAGTTCCCGGTCGCCGACCACAATCGTCTTTTCAATGTTCTGATAGCCAATGAAGCTAACGGCCAGCTGGTAAGTGCCGGTCGCCACCCGGTTGATAGTAAATTTTCCCTTTTCGTCACACACCGTTCCGTCCAGGGGCTTGCCGGTAGCCGGATCGTTCAGCGCCACCGTAGCGAAGGGAACAGGCTGCTGGTTGGCTCCATCTACCACGATACCGGTAATTTTTGCGTTTCCACGGGAAACGGGGGCCGCCACGTTGTTTCCGACCGGCGGATTGGAGCCGGCGGCGGGGGCCTGCGCCAATGCCAGGTGACTGCATCCCAGCAGTACCCACAGCGGCAGGGCCTTTTTTAATTGACTCAAAGCAAACGTAGGAGTTGTCATCATTGGTTACTTAAGCACAAACAGAGATTCAGATTCAACCGCAAAAAGTAAAGAAGGTGCTCATACTCACCTTATTTCAGGCTTACCTTCATCCTAATTAATGCACAAAAGAACACGAATGTTTTCACTTAATTGGATATATTAGACAGTTGCCCCGGGTGTATCGACAATCAGCCATAATTATCGACCGAACCGGAGTAAGGTACAAACACCAGCGGATATCGATCAAAACGCTGGGATAGCAGAAAAAACGAACGCAATGGGCTTAGATTTGACCGGGAAGCCTTACCTTTAAGTCAGTTAACGGTGAACCGTTATCAGTAAACAGTTAACAGTGAATGGCTAATGAGCAGTGAAGCACAAGTAGTTGACCCTATTTTCTGTTTCATTATCCAATGGGATCGCCCAGGCATTCAAACTGACAGTAATTGCTGATAAGTAGAAGAATGAAAAAACTTTATGCTATTTTTTTTACATAATTACCTTGAATATAAGCCAATAGCTGACAGCTAGTTGCTGACAGCTACTTATCCATCTTCCATTCTTCATCACTTCGATATATGTCCGCTTTTTTTCAGCGCCACCGGGTACTTCTGCTGCATTTGTCCTTCTGGTGCGTGTACCTTTCCTTCTTTCTGTACCAAATCAGTCGCTGGGCCGACCGCTGGGAACGGGCATTGATCGCCGTTGCCATTACGCTTACCTTCACTCCCCTAATTGCCTACATTAATTATTTTTATCTCTTGCCGCGCTTTCTGACGCGCAAGGACCTGAAACGCTACCTGCTGGAGTTTACGCTGATGTTTGCGGTGCTGATTACCATTCGCCTAAATTTTGAGACTTACCTGGTGGATACCTTAGTAGCCCGGGAAGAATTTCTTCACAGCGCCCGTTTTTTCATTCAGGTAGTCGCCATCACCCTGTTCATTGTCATCTTCGTGGGCATGCTTCGCTTTGCGTTGGAATGGTTTGAACTGGAGAACCGGAAAAAGGAGATAGAAAATGAGAAACTGATTGCCGAACTGAACTTCCTGAAGGCCCAGATCAATCCGCATTTCCTCTTCAACACCCTCAATAACCTGTATTACCTGGCTTATACCCAGTCACCCAATACCACTGAGGTCATTGCCAAGCTTTCGCAGATGATGCGGTACATGATTTACGACTCCAACCACCCGCGCGTGCTGCTCAGCAAGGAAATCGAATACATGGAGAACTACATCAGCCTGGAAAGGCTGCGACTCAACGACCAGGTGCCCATCCGGTTTGAGGTCAAAGGCAACCCGCAGTCGGTGACCATCGTACCACTGGTATTGATTACTTTTCTGGAGAATGCCTTCAAACACGGCGTGAGCAACAACCAGACGGGCGCCTGGGTAAACATCCTGATCGATGTGCAGGGGAAAAACTGTATTTACGTGGTAGAAAACAGCAAGACTTTTAACAAGAATCCGGGCGTAGAAAAAAAGTCCGGCATTGGCCTGCTCAATGTACAACGTCGGCTGGAACTGAGCTACCCCGGTAATTACGAACTGAAAGTGGAAGATCTGCCCGATCGCTATTCCGTACAACTAAACCTGACCCTGCTTGAACCTGACCTGTCTGATCGTAGAAGACGAACCGTTAGCGCGTAACCTGCTGACCGAATACGTCCGGAAGGTTTCCTTCCTGCAATTGCTGGATGCCTGCAGCAGCCCACTGGCCGCCATTGAAGTACTCCGCAATCAACCGGTTGACCTGCTTTTTCTGGACATTCAGATGCCCGAAATCACTGGCATTTCCCTGCTCAAGATCCTGCCGAAGCGCCCGATGGTGATCCTGACGACGGCCTATTCCGAATACGCGCTGGAAGGCTACGAACTGGACGTGGTGGACTACCTGCTCAAGCCCATTACCTTCGAACGATTCCTGAAGGCCGTGGAAAAAGCCGGGCAGCGGCAAGCAGTCCCCCCGCCGTCCACGTATTCCGTGGCAGCTCCGCAGGCCGAAACCAGCCCACCTTTTGTTTTCGTCAAGGACGGCACCCGGCTGGTAAAAGTGCGCTGGAACGACATTCTGTACGTAGAAGGACTGAAAGACTACGTGGCCATCCACACCCGGCAGCAGAAAATCGTGAGTCTGCAGCGGCTCAAATCACTGGAACAGGAACTGCCTTCCGATCAGTTTATTCGCATTCACCATTCCTACATCGTTTCGATAGAGGCCATCGATGCCATTCACAAGGACAAAGTGCAGATCGGCAAAGCGTTCCTCCCCGTCAGCGACAGTTACCGCAAAGCCTTCAAGGACTTCATCGACCGCAACCACATCCAGCCGGAGTAGGATCCAATCTTTTCGGATTGGAGTAGTGGAAAAACGAAAAGTCTGCTTTTTCTCACTTTAAGCTAAAGAGCGGTGGATAAACACAGTCTTTTGAGTTGTTTTCATTTGTCTGAAATGAAAGTGAGACGGAAATTTACTACCAGGTAAAGGGATTCACTCCGTAATTCATCTTATTTTTTGGATATTTGTGCATTAAGTAGGTTATTTTTATCCAACCGACTTCTTTTTACCTGTCCGTGTCCCAGTGGCTTATTGTGAATTCTTGATGTGTCATTGTTATCAACCATAGAAAAAGATAAAGAACCGATGCTGATACAATGGACTGATGAATTTCATCCTATAATCCTTTATGATTCAGAACGAATTAAGGGGTTTTCTTTTAACCAATCAACCCAGAGGTTTCTTATTAAGGTAGGCTTACCGAGAGATGCAGCACCTTTTATCAGCTTTGTAAAAAACAATAATGTGCAATACGAAGGCATATTGCGGCTTACCGATTATTTCGATTTTTTAGAAGCTAAATATTCAAAATATGTGGTTATTGGTTCTAATGGCAACGGGGACGAAATTGTCATCGATACGAGGGATGATTGCAGAATAAAGTTGCTGGACCACGAAGACTCCTTTTCCGAACAATTAATAAACAGCTCAATTCAACAACTGTGTTCCAGCTTGATGATTTATCAGGACTTTATTGATTGCATTATTGAAGAAAATGGTGAGGATGCGTTTATTGATAGCATCTTCAATGACAATCACTTAAGCGATCTAACGCAAAGGTTAACTGGTAATGATCTGCAAGCAATGGGTGAGAATTGCTTCTGGTTGCAAGAGATCAACATGTTGATTGCCAATAGAGAAGAAATGAGTAAATGAAATACAGTTGCCAACACCAAACCCAAATGACCAATGGCCTTAATCTCCACATAGACCGGGCAAGTCCGACTGTTGAACCATTTGCCTACCATTAAATTAAACCACACTTGAAAGCCGAAGTTGCCGAAGCAAGTAGAACTCCGAGAAGGAAACATGAAATATACAAAGACATGCTAATGGGGATTCTTCCTCACATTCGGAATGTTCAGTCTCATGGCTTTTGGGTAAAAGGCAAAGACAAAAGCTGCTATTACGAGGCAGAATTGATCCATAACTTGCCGGTATCCATGTTCGAATCGGAATTTGTCGAGCACGATATTCACTTTCTGAATTACCAGGCCCGGTGGTACCTGGAAAAGTGCAGTGATACCATATCACCCTTGTACCGCCGCAATGAAAAGTTGATCCGGGAACTGATGAGCGCCGTTCCCAAAGAATTCAAACCGCATTTGCAATGGGAAGTCAAGGCGAGAAGTTAAAAAGCAGCAGACAAACTAAACCCAATTACCAGCGGCCCGGCTAACTATAAAGCCATAGCAGGAGGTCGCGGCTTCGGCAATGTTTGATCCATTGATGGCAATTCGAAAATTTATGAACGGTAAATTATTTTTAATAACCGGTTTAACAATTCTATCCTGGCATCTTCAGGCTCAAGTCTATCAACAACCTACCTATTGCTATTGTAAAAAAAATAGGATAACCGACACAATTGCCGTTGCAAATCAAACTAAGAAAATAGTTATTATCAGCTTTAAAAGTTGGGTATTAATAACGGAGTACCCACACCCGACTTCTAAAAAATATAGTTATGAGACGAGACGGCGTATTAATATATGGGATTGGCAAAACAACACACTAGTGATATCATTGGAAAGTAGTCTTATTCAAGAGAAGAGAGAATTAACACTAACTGAAACAGCCTCGCTTTTCAATATTTTCTATGGATACATTAAAGATCCTGTCGAACCTGCTTTAATGGAAGAGATCGTGTCCTATAACCCTGATCACGGCATTATTTTTTATGACGCTACTGATTCTCCCTTCGCTTATTATGAAGTTTGTTTTGAATGCAAAAAGGCATTTGGTAGCCAAGGAGCGTACTTTGGCGACATGTGTGAAGGGAAAATGGTCTTGTTGAAAGATTTTTTCAAATCCGTTGGCTGGTATTACAAGCTAGATTAAAAAGACAGAAAAACCACAGCAGCCGGTACTGCTCATTTCGATAACCAACCTTCTCAATATAAGCTCAAACAGGCTCAAAATACATCAGCAATTAGTTAAAAATAATGAAAAAGGAAATACTCCTACTTTGTATTGGATTGGGGCTGGCGGGCTGCAAAAAGCAATCATCGGTGGAAGCCATTCCATCTCTGCGTTCAGTCCTTGAACCTGCGAATGCTGCCTCTCAATTGGTGGGAAGATGGTTTCAGAGCGAAATGTTTTACGGAAGCCATATTACACTGAATGAAGACGGGAGCTTCCAGTACTACTACAAGGGATGCCTGGGTCATCGCTACTCCGCAGGAACCTGGAAACTGATGGGGCAGGGATTGATTTTAACCAGCTACGATACTTTTATGGATAAGCAACATTCGGAGGTGACAGAGGCCTATCAGCAACCAGATTCCGTCCAACAGTCCGAAGTATCTTCAGCCAACGAAAATGAAAACACCCAAAAAGGGAAGCCAATAAAATTAGGATACAAAATCAAGCTCAATGACTTTACATTCAATCTTGTAAATAGTACACCCTTGCAGTCCGATACTACGTTGTACCTGGATCGCCAGGTGTTGATTGTAAAAAATGATTCCCTTTATTGGCTGGACGCCCAAGGAAAAGGAGGGAAAGCGTACGGAAAAGCAGGAAGAAAATGAAGCTTACTCAATTTGAAACAGAAGTATTGAAACACCTGCTGCAAAATCGGTTGGAACAAAGTGAGTGGCAAGCATTGGTCACCAATTATAAGATCACCAACTATGATTTTACTGGTGCAGGCTACTTTCTTGACATCGTTTGCAGCAGCATTACGATTGAAAAAGAAACCATTGCTTGCCCAATCGTAATAGGTACGGTCAATGATTTAGAAGTGGGATTTCTGCTATTCGTTGAGGAAAATAATATAACTATTGAATGTCATGGGTGGAGTGAGCCAAATCTACCTGAAAACATAAGAAGTCTCGAAGTTAGCATCACAGTTGAAGAAAATAAAAAGGTTCGTTAGCTGATATTAAGAGAACAATAATTTCTGAAGTTAGTAGACGTGAGTATTGACTATCGAATAATTCCCAAAGAGTCGCTTCATCAACTTATTGATGAAATCCTGCCGTTTCCAACGGATATTACTTCAGCAGATTATTCCTGGGGATATCCTCCCCTACGCCTACTTGCTCAATACCACCAAGTTCCCGTAAAGACCTACTGCAATACTGATTTAGAAGCTTTACCTTATGATAAAGCAAATGTTGAGTTCATTTTTGATGAGCTCTTTGCCTCTAATCCCTTTATGCAAGGAGAAGTGATCGTTTTCCCCATTTGCGGAAGGGAGAATACGGACATTGATGCTTTAGCCGTAGCGGCTTGTGACTTACGGGCGTTTTTAGCGCACGATTACGAGGAACTCTTTGGCCGTTTAAAGCTGGTCTACAACAGCGATGCCGATGTGGCTTTTGTTGCTCCTTGGGAACACCGCGTTGCCTCCTACCACCACTCGGGTTACCTTATGGATATAGTGGGCCGAAAGATACCTTATATTCCCTGTCCACTATATCCAGTCAGGATAGGGCGGCACTTTGTAGTGGATCATCCCTGGATACAGCAAGGCGATTGCAATGTGTATGTTTGGGAGAAGGCTACTGGCCGAGATGAAATCATTAGAATTATAACTACTTTAAACCATGCTTTGGGTAATGGCTATAATTGGGGTACTAGCTTACCTTATATTTTCAAAAAAGTTAATCAGGTCTTCTCCCGCCAAGAATTGGCACAGAACCCGGACTATAACTGCTTGCTAGCGCAAAACATCAGGCATCATGATGCTCTACGGCTACAGAAAGCCCTTAAAGAGTTACCTTGTGAAGTCGAAATTAAACCAGCATTTCGGTAGAACTACTTTAAGACTGAACATGAAAGGGTTTACCTGCTCAAAATGCGGAAAATATCACGACGACATGCCCATGTGTTTCGGGGCGGATTATCCGGATTGTTATTGGTCAATACCTCCCCAGGAAAGAGCAGATCGTGTTGAAATGAACCAGGATCTCTGCGTCGTCGACGGAGAACACTTCTTCATCCGAGCCAGGATTGAAATTCCGGTTATTGATAATGAAGAACCTTTTTGCTGGAATGTGTGGACTACGTTAAGTGAGGCCAATTTCGTACGTGCCAATGCGGTCTGGAATGATCCACAGCGAATCAAGGAGCCCCCTTACTTTGGCTGGCTACAGACTGCCCTGCCAGGTTATCTTACTACGCTTAATATTAAAACTTTAGTCCATACGCAAGCAGTAGGAACCATACCTTTGGTAGAGGTCATCGAGGAAAACCATCCCTTAACCATTGATCAACAAAAGGGAATCACGATTCAGCGGGTAATTGAAATGGTGGAAATGATTCTGCATCCAGAATAGGAAAAAGCCTAACAAACAACATCTAATCAGTCAGTTATAGACCGTTCAAGGTCTACACGCCACCAGGAAACTACAAATGGAGATATAAAAAAGAAAATGGAAAGCGATAAATCAGCCTACCTTTCGTTAAAATACGGCCCCTTGCTGTTTGGCCTTATCTGGATGACGTTTCCAATTATAATCTACCTCTTTCCCGAAAACAGCACGTATAATGGAGAACCCGGACCACCGGATGTATGGATAAGTGTGAGCACTATGCTGTTCGGCTCTTTGTTTGTTCTGCTCTTCCTGTGGCTGAGACACCGGCTTGTGATTGTTCAGGTAGGAAACCAAATCATCCAATTAAAGCATCAGGGCAAAGTCATCGAAAATAATTGGCTCGACGTAGAGTCCGTTAAGATGATCCCTTTCATTTATCCTCCCTTGTATAAAATTAGATTGAAGAGCCAGGAAAGCTATTTTTTATTTCCAACTAGCCAATTTGCGTTGAATATTGCAGGCTTTACTTTTGACCGGAGTGCGATGGGGGCGCTCATAAAGAAGAAAAAGGAGGAGCTAGGAATTAAATAAAGGGCTGCGACGGAACGGAATGAGGATGCGCTTAGCAAGAAATACCCAGCAGTATGACAATAAACTTAATTTCTTTGGTTCTCACGCAGCAACTCAACCCTGAGAAATCATTTTAAGTTAAATAGGGGAGATTTGTTGCCCTATGCACATCAGCCTTATCATTCCTACCTACAACGAAAGCGGACAGATTGGCCGGTTGCTTCGCTTTCTAAAAATCCAATGTACCCACCCATCACTCATCGAAATCATCGTGGCTGACGGAAACAGCACGGATACAACTGTAGCCGAAGCCCGGAAAGCTGGCGCAAGGGTCATCGTTAGCCCGCAAAAAGGCCGAGCGGCGCAGATGAACGCAGGTGCCGAAGCGGCGAAAGGCGATGTGCTGTATTTCCTGCACTGTGACACCTTCCCTCCGGCCCATTTCGCTTCGGACATTTTGCGAGCGGTAGAAAATGGCTACGGCTGCGGCTGCTACCGGCTGGCTTTCGATCAAAAGCACTGGTTTCTGGCCCTCAACTGCTGGTTCACCCGCTTCGACATCAATGCCTTCCGCTTCGGCGACCAGAGTTTGTTTGTACGAAGGGAGGCCTTTTTCCAGGCGGGCGGTTTCCGGAACGAACTGATTGTGATGGAAGACCAGGAAATCATTGGCCGCCTGCGAAAGCACAGTCGCTTCAAAATTATGAACAATGCCGTGATCACTTCAGCCCGGAAATACCTGGCCAACGGCATCTACAAAACCCAGGGCGTATTTTTTCTGATCTATTTACTTTATAAGTTAGGGCTACCGCAGGACAGCCTGGTAAACACGTACCGCCGCCTTTTTGACCAGGATAAAGTCTGATTTCTCCTTGATGGACAGGGTAAGGCTTAAGGGATATTGAGATAATCCAACAATAAAAGGCCATGCAATCGGTTAATATCCTAATTTAGCGAATTCTAATCCTTCCGAAAATGGATATCACCAACCCATTTGTTTACGGCGTTCCCTGTTTTATTGCCTTTATTCTGCTCGAACTGGTTTACAGTAAATCCCACGGCGACCACGATCTGTACGAGTGGAAAGACTTATTTGCCAGCAGTGCGATGGGCCTGGGCGCAGTCGTCATTGCTCCTTTCATCAAGATCGTATCTTCGGCCTTCATATTTACCGTTGTTTACGAGTTGTGCAATCCGGAAGTGAACGGGGTGCGTACCAACCTGCTGGGTTACGAATCTTTCGGCTGGTCCTGGTACACCTGGCTCATCTGCCAGTTTCTGGACGATTTCAGTTATTACTGGTTCCACCGGCTCAATCATACCGTACGTTTTCTCTGGGCCGCCCACATCGTGCACCACTCTTCCCACAAGTTTAACCTGGGTACCGGGCTCCGCAATGGCTGGTTTACCATTCTGTACAAGCCCTTTTTCTACATGTGGCTTCCTGCCATTGGCTTCCATCCGTCGATGGTGATTGTGTGCATGGCCATCGAAGCGCTCTGGCAGTTTCAGTTGCACACGAAGTACGTGCCCAAAATGGGCTTCCTGGAAAAATTCCTCAATACGCATACCATGCACCAGGCCCATCACGCACAAAACGTGGAATACATGGACAAAAACCACGGCGGCTACCTGAATCTCTTCGACAAGATATTTGGCTCCTGGATTGAACTGGACGAAAAGATCGACATCGAATTTGGTGTCGTACACGCCCCCGACTCCCACAATCCGTTCGTGATTCTGACGCACGAATACCGGGATATCTGGAACGACGTGAAGCGGTCCAAAAATCCGTACCAGGCCTTTATGTACGTGTTCGGCCCTCCCGGCTGGAGCCCCGACGGCTCTACGTTGACCGTAAGGCAACTGCAGAGGGAGCTGGCAAAGAAGAAAAAAGAGGCGGCCCTTGTTCAGACTCCCGCCGAATCCTTTGCCTGAGATCTGCTGTTCAGCCAGTTACAACAACTTGCTGGAAGGGATCTGACCAGATAAAATGGCATTACAAAACGCCTGTGCATTGAAGTACACAGGCGTTTTGTTTGTCAAAGTTCCAAAGTGAATGAACGTAACTGTCCTACTCCCAGGAGTTTTCCTGAAAGAAATACCTACTCTTAAAACTTGAAGGCCACACTGCCACTGAAGCTACGGGGACGTTGCGGATTCATCGTCGTATAGCCGATCCAATAGCGCTCGTCGGTCAGGTTGTCGGCCTTTACGCTGATGCGGTAGCGGTTGCGTTCGTAAAAGGCCGTGGCACTCAGTACGGTATAGGCGGGCAGCGTGAATTCACCCATCGATACACTGTTCAGTATTTTGTTATCACTGGCGTAATTACCGCCAAAGCCAAAGCCCAGGCCTTTCACCGCCGTTTCGGGCAGGCGGTAACTGATCCAGAAATTGGCCAGATAGGGAGAAGAAGCCGTTGCCGGACGGCGGCCATTCACGTCGGCATCCGCCTTTTCCATTTTGGAGTCGTTGTAGCTGAAGCCCGCTACCACATTCAGGCCCCTGGCCGGGTTGGCGATGAGTTCCAACTCGATTCCCTCGCTTCTTTGGGTTCCGTCCTGAACCTGGGCGAAGCGGGTGGCGGCTTCCGGGTTGGGATCGGTACGCAGCAGGTCCTGCACGCGGATGGAATAATAGCTCAGGGTGGCGCTCAGTTTGCCGCCCCAGGCGTCCAGTTTGATCCCGCCTTCGATCTGGTTGGCCTGCTCCAGCCTGGCAATGGTTTGCCGGATGCTGTCGGGTGCCGTCACGTCGTAAGCGGAGTACATACCCCGGTTTTTGAAGCTGTTCTGGTAGTTGGCGAAAAGAGAAAGCCGGTCTTTCACGGGCTGGAATACCAGCCCGAACTTGGGCGAAAGGGCGGTTTGGTCGTAACCGGCCACGTCGCCTCCTTCCTTGCCTCCTTTGTTGCTGAAATGATCGACCCGCAGGGCCGCCAGCAGGCTGAGTTGGTCGGTCAGATTCAGCACATCCGATGCGTAGGCGCTGTAGGTATTGGTAATGCCCGTAATTGGATAGGTGAAATCGGGCGCACCGGCTGCGTATTTGGCGGCCATGGCGGCCCCGTTGAAACCACTGTAGTCGAAATTGGGCACGTTGAGCGGCACGACATCATAGTTGCTGCCGAAGAAATTCTGCTTCGCGTCGGTGCGGAGGTAGTCCAGGCCCAGTACTAGGCGGTTACGCAGGCGCCCGATGCGAAAATCTCCGTTGAAGTTCTGCTGGATTTCAAAAAGGGTGTTCTGGCTGTTTCCGGTCGACTGATCGGCTCGGGCCAGGTAGTTGGCCTTTCCGGCATCCTCCGGCTTCTGCGTGATTACATTATCCGGAATCAGGTAAAAGTAGGGGCTGTGTCCGTCTGAATAACTATGGCTGGAGGTGATGTTGGTCGAAGACGTGAAGTTTTGGGTAAGCTTGTAATTGACCTGGCCAAAGAAGTTCATGCTCCGGGCGCGTTGGGTAAGCCCTCCGCCCATGTACGATTTCCTGTAGTCCACATTCAACTGGTCGGCCCGGGAAGCACCCAGCTGCGCTGCCGGAAAATAAAAGAAGAGGATTTGCTTACTGATGCCATTGCCGAAGAACAGCTCCGCATCCAGGTTGACGGAGAGCCGGTCGTTGAATTTGTAACTCAGGCTCGGCGCTACGGCATAGCTGCGGGCATACCCCTGTTCCTGAAAGCTGCCTTCATAATTGAAAGCCGAATTGAGGCGGAACAGGAGCTTTTTATCCTGCGTCAGGGGCGTGTTGACATCCACGCTAACCCGGTTGAAGCCGAAACTGCCACCCGCATAGGCTACTTCGCCGCCAAAGGTTTCGTAGGGTTTTTTGGTGACCCGGTTCATCAGTCCTCCGTACGAAGTGAGCGCACCGCCAAACAGCGTTCCCGATGGACCTTTGATTACTTCCAGCCGTTCCAGATTGGCCGCGTCGATGGTGCTGGTGACCATCCCGGCAATGCCGTTTCGCAGGGAGCTTTGTACGATGAATCCCCGCATATTATAGAAGCTGCCACCATCGCCTCCCCGGCCGGTCGCTTCCCACATTTTCTGGACACCCGGCGTATTCCGAATGGCGTCGTCCACCGAAAAGATCAGCTGTTCGGTCAACAACTCCTTGGTCACCACGCTGTACACCTGGGGATTTTCCAGCTTGCTGAGTGGCATTTTCGACACGAATTCGCTTTCCTTTTGGACAAACCGGTTGGTCTTGGCACCCTGCACCGTAATTTCCTGCAAGGTCAAGGCACTTTCACTCAGCGAAAAATCGACGGTGGCCGTTTGCGCCGCTTGTACCGTCACCGCTTTTTCCTGGGTCGCCAGCCCGATGCCACTTACTTTCAGCGTATACGAACCCGGCTTGACCCGATTGATCCGGAATTCGCCCTGTTCATTGGTAAGGGCATTGGCCTGGGTTTCCTGGATGACCACCGAAATATAGCTGGCCGGCTTGCCATCGGAGGTAGTAATGCGTCCGTGGATATTGCTATGGGACTGCGCCCATGCCATTTGTCTGGAAAACGGACTAATGATCAGATAAAAGCTGAGTAAGATGGTTGCTCTCATTATATTTATTTAAACTAATTCTAAATAGCTGCAAATAAAGGAGAGCAACTTTAAATTAGCAATTTATTTTAGAATTATTCTAAATAATTGAGCGGCTACGGCTATAAATAATTGCCCGGTTACAAACAGAGGTATTGCATTTTATATTAGGATTTTTAAATTTGTTGTCAGACGCAACTTATTTCACCCTTCCAATATGAATACGCAATCACCTTATTTACTGTGGTTTACAGTCTGCGTTTTTCTCCTGGCAGGCTGCTCTAAGAAAGAGGACATTCAATCCGATATTGTCTACGGCAAACCTACTTTTACTGGCCGTCTGATCGCCGAACCGGGGATCATTGGTCCTCATTATCAGGTTGTGTCCGGCAGTATGGTCTTAGCAGATATAGGTATCGACCTCAACCAGGATGGGTTCAGCGACTACAGCTTAATGATTAGTAAGATACTGGCTGACGGCATCTATTACCCGAAAGACGCCAGCGCCATTTATCTTCGTCCTGTTCAGCAACACCCGCAGCAAATCAATCCTTTTAACCCGCTGGTGGCCGTCGAAGAAAATACTCCTATCCTCTATTCACCGTTTGCCGGAAGCGGTCTGGCCAAGTTGTGCCGCATGAATGATGAAATGCCCGCTGATTTTGACTTTCGCCAGGTCTACTACCTATACAAAGATGACGCGGAGGATAGCTATCAGCGCACCGGCAATTACTACATCGCTTTAAAAATGGAACGAAACAACCAGCATTATTACGGCTGGGTGCAGGTCAACGTAGAGAACTTTGCGGTAACCGTAAAAGATTTTGCCTTCTGCAAAACCCCTGGCAAGAAAATCAAAATGGGAGCCACGAAGTAGCAGTTGGCGATCAGATAATAATTGAAGCTGTTATGACTTTTTTAAAGAGACGAACGCTTGGAGGGTTTAGAATCCTCCAAGCGTTTTTGCTACACTCAAAAGCAAAAAAACTTTCAGCTAACCTTTTTGGGAAAACCTTTGAGGTCTGCACTATCATAGCCAATTGCTTTCAAATTTCGCCCCAAAGCTCCGCAGAAGGGATTGTCTTTTCTATTTAGCTACTTTTTTTGGGTCTTCCTCGTTTACCTTTGCAATGACTTATCTGATTCTCTGTAAACAATTGCGCTATGAAATTACAAACCACCCACGTTCAGTATTTTAGAGAGATCAGTGATTGTTTGAAGATCTGCCGGTTCCCATTTGAATCTACGCTCGATGGATTTGTCATCTACAAGTATGATGACGTAGAATTGGATTCCTGGATCCACCTCCCGGTGTTCCGACAAAACTTTTACGAAATCTGCCTGGAGATCACGCAGGGATGCAACTTCAGCATTGATCAATTTGAGGTTCCGGTAAGCGATAACCGACTGTCTTTCATCAGCCCTCATCGCTTGTACTCCATTGAACCTAATTCAGACGATCAGCAACCCCTCCAAGGTTTCAGTATCTTGTTCACCCAGGAATTCCTGGGAGGCCAATCGGCCAATGGTCAGTTCTTCACCGATTTTCCTTTTTTCAACCATTTCAATTCGCCATTTATATCACTGGAGAAATCCGAAGCCGACACTTTCACTGAGGTCTTTATCAAAATCTATCAGGAATACCAAAGCGGGGATGGGTACAGCAAAGACATTATTTTACATTATTTAAATGTGCTTTTCCTGCTCGGAAAAAGACTCTATCGAAATGCGGCCCGCAGGAGCATTTCAGTGGGCCGGGAGCAGGAGATTTATAGCGAATTTGAGTGGCTACTACAGAAAAACTTTTTGGAGCTGAATACAGTGAAAGACTACGCTGAAAAAATACACGTCAGCCCCAAGCACCTTTCAGAAACCATTAAAAAGGTGAGTGGAGAAAGCGCCCTTCAGTTAATTCACAAAGCTCAGGTGAATTACGCAAAAGGGCTCTTGCTCCAAACCAATATGACCATTAGCCAAATAGCCGAAGAACTTCGTTTTGAAAATCCGGAATATTTTTCTGTCTTTTTTAAAAGACTCACTGGCAAAAAACCACTGGAATTCCGCGTTGCCCAATATTGATCCCTGTGTGCTTACCTGAGTATGAGGGTGGGTGCAATGAGCTGCTGGGTGTAGCTCAGGCAAGACCCGGAGCCAGGAAACCAAGATTCCGTATTTCTCCACATAAACCCCGCCTTTTTTAAAGCCCCATTGCGCGGTATTGATCAGAACTTTGCAAAAAGATTTAATCAATATCTATGAAGGTTTTCATCGTTCACGCCCATCCGGAGCCCAAGAGCTTTAATGGAGCACTCACGTTAGCCGCAGAACAGCATCTGAAGGAAAATAACCACGAGGTAATTATTTCCGACCTCTACCGGATGGAGTGGAAAGCCACTTCCGACTGGTCCAACTTCAACACCCGCAAACATCCTGATTACCTGAAGCAAAATCGGGAAGAAGCATTTGCCTACGCCCATGATGGATTTGCCAGCGACATCAAAGCCGAGCTGGAAAAACTCTACTGGTGTGATGTGCTTATTTTCCAGTTTCCCATGTGGTGGTTCTCCATGCCCGCCATCCTCAAAGGATGGGTCGACCGGGTGTTTGCCATGGGGGCCACCTATGATGACGATCACTGGCTGGACCGGGGCAAGCTGGCTGGCCGAAGAGCGATGATTTCTATGACAACCGGAGGTTCTTCGACTATGTTTAGCCCCAATGGTGTCTTTAAAGACATAGACCATTACCTCCTGGGTATTCAGTATGGCATATTTCGCTACGTGGGCTTTGATGTGTTGCCCCCTTTCATTGCCTGGCAGGCGGCACAGCTTGGCGATGAAGCAAGAAAGCAATACCTGGCTGCCTACCGCAACCGGCTTTCGACGCTCATGACTACCGAGCCGCTCTTCTTTACGAGCATCGACGAATACGACCCGATTGACTTCACGCTAAAATCCCAAGTAAACCCTTCTGAACTGAAACTCTAAATATCTCTTACAATGAATTCACAGATTAATTCAGACTCAATTGTATTTGCCGATGCAGAAAGGTCGGTGAAGACCGCACGCGTTTTGATTGCGGGTGGATATGGTTTAGTAGGTAGCTCTATTGCACGGCATATCCGCCACCTTTTCAAAGACGTAGAAATTATTCTGGCTGGCAGAAACCCTGAAACCGCAAATCCCTTGGTACAGGAACTGGGCAATGCCAAAACAGCCTATCTGGACATACAGCAAGCTACTGATCTTTCCAACCTGGGCCCCCTTGACCTGATCGTCGCCTCCCTGCACGATCACCAGGATTTGCTGTTGCAGTGGGCCCTTGATCAGGGTATTGCCCACATTGGCATTACCAAGATGGTTGAGGACATTGCGCCGGTAACGTTCCTGACCCTAAAAACGCCTCCCAAACGGCCCGTGGTATTGTTAGGTCATTGGCAGGCGGGCCCGTTTTCACCCATTGCGCAAAAAGCAGCCGAGCAGTTCAGTCATATAGAATCGGTCGAAGCAACTGCCTTATTTGACACACTTGATCCGATAGGCCCTATGGTAGCCAACGAGTTGGAAAGTTTTATAGGCCGGGCGTTATTACGGGAGAACGGAATATGGAAGTGGGTGGATGCTAAGCAGAACGCCAGGCAATTCAGACTGGAGGATGGAAGTGACGTCGAAGCCCTCCCCATGGCTACGCTGGATGTTCCCAGTTTAGCGGCCATTACGGGTGCCCAACACGTTCGGTTCGACCTCGCAATGGGTGACTCGATTGGTACCCGGGCCGGCAGAAAGGCATCCCATGATCTATACCTTGAGATAAAAGGCCAACTACATTCAGGCGCTCAGGCTAAGCAGCGCATTGTCGTATCCCATCCGGAAGGGGTGGCGCATTTTACCGCACTGGGCGTGCTGATTGCCATTGAATACGTACTTGGCTTAGGAGGAAACGAGCCTGCCAGTGGTGCTTTGCACTTACCAGAGACGTTGATCCCTGCCGATAAAGCCATTGATCGGTACCGGCAATTCGGGGTTACGATTACCCAAAGCCTGATTCAAGATTAGAATCATAGTATTCCGGTTAATCTGAGCAGAACACCTCGCACTAAGATCTGGTACAAAGCCACATAAAATACATTATTCTTTCTGAACACGTTTTTAGCGTAAATCAAACAACCATCCCGTTTTTCCTTGAGTACCCTCTACTCTACAGTAAAACGGGGTGGGTGTTTGATTAAAACGCGTCGTGCCTATTATCAGCAAGTGGGACAGCAGACGAAGGGCACTTCAGTCAGCGGCGAAGTACGCAAGATGCGGTAATGCCCCAGGCCACTGCCCAGCGGCGAATTGTCGTTGTCGGCAAACATGGCCTGACTTTGCAGGTCGGCCGACTGCATCAGTTGCCTTTCGGTAGTCTGATAAGCCTTGATATCGCTCCCATGCGTCCGCACCGTTTGCAGCGTGTTGGCCCGTACGTTGTCCTGCTGCAAATTGGTGATGTGGTCTTTCAGGCTGGTGATGTTGCCGAAAATTTCCACCACCAACACACTCAACGGCGCATCTTCGGGCAAGCCCAGCAGTTTGAGCCGCTGCGCAATTTCCGTATTGCTCCATACGGCCAGACCCGTCCGCTGCAGGTCCTTGAAAATTGCTTTTTGGGCACCTGCCAACAGGCTGGCGGCGGTCACATTCAGCGTGGCCTGGGGCTGGATCGCCACGGGGGTCAGCCATTCCCGCACCTGCAGACCATAGGCTTTCCGGGTTTCTTCGGTAAACTGCCAGCGCCGCTTTTCCTTGTCAATTTTCAACTTCCGTTTCCAATCCAGCCGGCGGTTGTCCAGTAGAATGTTGCGGAAATCGGTACCATCGGCCCGTTTTACCTGGGCGTACAGCAGGCCCCACAGTTCGGTACGCGGCGGATCGCTGGTGACATTCTTGCCGTTGTGCACTGCCTGGGCGTAGGGCGCATTGACGTAGACAAAATCTTCGTCTCGGTTGACGGCACTGAGCAGCGCAGGAGCCGGGTGTTGCATGCCCGTCACCCGCAGCGCCCGGCCAAACCGCCCCTGCGCGGTACTCCAGAGGTTGTCGGGTCGTTCGCTCCAGTGGCCGTGTCCGATGCGGAATTCGTAGGTAAAGAAGCCGAACAGTTCGGGGCTTTCCGCGTGCAGTCCGGCAGGTAGTGGCATGAGGTAATGCCGGTCGCTGTCGGTGCTTTTTTCCATGGCCTGCATCGCGCTCAAACCCGCCATGTCGTCGCTCTGTCCGGGCGTAATCACGCGCATCACTTCCGGATCAATGGGCAGGCTGGGTTCCTGGGGCGCTACCCACAGTTCGGGGTGGTTGTTGCTCAGCAGCTGATCGGGTGCCGATGCCAGCACGCGACAGAAAACGGTGTCGTTGGGGTCATGCACCGGTTCGGCAAATTCCACCCAGAGGTAGCGCTGTCGGGGTTCGGTGGCACTGTATTTTTCGTTTCGCCGGTAGGGCGACAGCGCCATGCCCACGCTGGCAATTTTGGGCACCTGCACCGGATTGGTCGTCGTTGGCAGATCGATTTGCGGCAGCTCAGTCGGTTCATTGCCCGCTACTGTGGCGAGGTTTTCCCTGAAGTGCGGACGCAGGGTATAACGTACCTGCAATTCATCCGGGAAGCGCAATTGACCGTTGGCCTGGGTCAGCGCCGTCTTCGGTTCGATGGCGTCGATGTAAATCAGGGTCGTATAGTGGCGGTTGATGCGTTTGAACCGGTCGGGCTGCAGGGCTTCGAACGGAACGGTGTGCTTCAGTTCGATGTCGCCGATGTCAGTCACTTCTTCGGCTTCCGTATCGGCATCGTGCCGGAATTTCTTCCAGCGATCGACGCTGAAACTGACGGCTTCCAGGGCATCCCAGCTCCAGTCGCGGTTGAGCCGGTAGGTGATGCAGCCCAGCCAGTGGTTGACCAGGTCAGCCTTCGAAGCGAACGTGATGGAAGAATGGTCGGGGGAAAGCTGGTGGCGGATGCGGCTGCTGCAGCCGAACACGATGCGTTCTCCTTTGTTGGCCACCAAAGTCAGTCCTTTGCATTGGACACCCAGTTCATTCGCCAGCCGTTGCACCACGTCGGGCAGTAGCTCCGGGGTTTCCCGCCGAAGCAGGAACGTAGCCACCTGTCCATCGTTGACCCATTCGCGGTCGGGCTGTAGCCAGAGGGCTTGCAAAGTGGGTACGTTGGGTTCGGGCAAGAGCAAGGCTTCTTCATTGTCCGATTCTTTGTAAAAGCGCAACTGGGTGGTTTGTCCGTAGCGGCTGTCCAGTGAATGGTCGGCTTCGTTGATAAAGCCCCAGTACGTGCTGTCGCCCGAAGCCACCGCCCGCAGGGTCACGCGCACTTTCCGGGCTGTGGGCAACACAATTTCGTTCATCGCATCCAGCGCCGCCTGGTTGAGCGCCGCGTCGCCGAAAGGATTGTCGGTATTGCCCAGGTCCAGTACGGGTACGTCGCGGAAGGTGACGGGAATTTCCAATGCAGCAGCAAAGTCGGCGGCGAAGTTTCGATGCGTGGTGTAGAGCCGGATGTAGTTTTCGCGTCCCGAAGGGCTCAACAGGTTGTCCATGCGCAGGGTTTCCACCTCTACGGTCACTTCCACACGCGTTACATCCGGATCGGAGATGCCGAACGCCGTCTGGTTGGTGGCATCGCCCGACGCGGTGCGCAGGAGTTCGATCGGGTCTTGTCCGGCCAGTTGGTACTTGTTGGTAAACACCACTGCCGGGTAGCCCAGCAACGGGCGGTTGACCCGCAGCGTCGGATTGGCGTCGTACACACTTTCTCCGGCTACCAATGTTTCGTTGAAACAATCTACCTGGTTGGTCAGCAGCGGCTCCGGTTTGTCAATGTGTAAGAGCGCCGGTGCAATGTAGCGCTTGAAATGAACGGCCGCTTCGGGAGCGGGTGCCAGGTGCAAAGGGATCTCCTCAGCCCTAGGTCCTCCCCCACTGATGTCGGTGAGCCGCACCCGAAACTGGTACGACCGGCTGTAGCGAAGCGGAGTCGATACGGCCACTTCGTCAAAACGCTGCTCCAATCCGACTTTGCGGGGCGTGCCCGCGTTGATCTGCGCGGTTCCTTCTTCGTCGTTGCGGTACACGTAGGCTGCCCGCGTATCTTTCATCACCAGACTGTGGTCCAGCCAGTTGGCGTAGTACATAGGTAGCCAGTAGCTTTCGGTCGTATTGTTGGTAATCTGCGTCGGGTACACCTGATACGGCACTTCCACCCTTTCGTCGGCCGCATTGCCCAACGCCTGCCCATTGATGTCGTACGCCTGTTTGGCCTGCAACAGGTTGAGGCTTTCCCAGGTGGCGGCTCCGGCTTCCTTCACATCGATGGCGTAACCAAACACGCCCAGCGGTGCATCCAGCCGATTGCCGCTGCCCGGGTCCGCCGGGTTTTCCACCAGTTGCCGGATGTACCAGATCAGGATCTGTTCGTCGTCCCAGCCCAGCCGGATGCCCGACTCCTTCACCGGATGAAAACCGTCCTGCCCTTCGCTGAGCAGGTTGCCGCTCACGGCCTGTCGGGCGTGCACAATTTTGGCAAATCCGTCATTGTATTCATTCACCTCCGCAAACACCTGGTCCCACTGCCCCTTGGGTTCGGGATCGACTACGTCGGTCGTTTTCCGGTATAGAACGGGGAAAAGCAGGGGAGCAAATACGGGGCGGGCTTCGCCCATAGTCAGCTTGGGAATGCGGGCGGCGTAGCGCTTCACGAAAGGTCCATTGGCATCTTCAAGACTGATTTCCTGAACATTAGCTACGTCGTCGTTGATCATCTCCGCGTAGAGGTAGCCGCCGTTTTCAAACCAGTCGGCCTGCACGGTGACAGACGTTTCGTAGATCAGACCGCAGGCTTTGGCCAGTATGGGTTGCCGCAGAATGTGCGCGTAGAGTTGTCCCCAGCTCACTTCGTCTTTGTTGGCCCATGGCTTTTTGGTCACCTCATCGCGGATGGCGCAGTGGTAACTGTCGTCGGTGACGGCATTACGGTGCCGGGGCGTGGTGAAGTTGAAGGCTTTGCGGTACGATTCGGGCAGGTACTTGCGCACGCTTTTTTCCTCTGCCATGGGGGCATTGGCTTTGTCGGTGGTGTGGTCCAGCGTCAGTTTTCCCGCAAACTCCTGCGCAATGCCCGTCAGCAGGTTTCTCTTGTTGATGGCCTCCGTGACGGTTATACTCTCCAGCACCGGCTCCCGTTCGGGCGTACCCGGATTGCTCAGCGGAAATTCGTCCAATCCACGAATGATTCCGATTCGGAACTGGGGCACCAGATCGGCAAAGGCCGTGGTCGTGTCGTTGGGGGCGGGCAATTCCGTGTCCAGCGGTTGAAAAGGATCGCGGTTGCGGGGAATGAGTACCAGGTTGAGTTGAAGCGTGAGGCCATCAAATCTTTGCGGAAAGGCCAATAGGGTATAGCGACGTTTGGATTCCATAGAATAGTTTCGGTTTGGCAAATGGGAAGGCGGGTTACGGCCCCCTTCCCGGGTTTTAGGTTAGGAATAAGAAGGTGTAAGTGTGGGCTTTGTTGGTATTTGTCATCTCGACGAAAGGAGAGATCTTTTTAACTGGCTATAAAAGATCTCTCCTATCGTCGAGATGACAATTCTTAATCAATATTCTTTGCGTGGTATCACGCGATCTGTCTTTCTTCGCCCCAGGTCTTTTCGAAGCTGATGTTGATGACCAGGAAGATGGAAATGTCCAGTCCGAAGGTGACCTGGGCAGCGCAATCGGTGCGGTCGTTGGCGATGTCGCGCACAATGATGCCTTTGGCCTCAATGGTAATGGTCACCGCCACCAATCCGCCCAGCAATTCGGCGTGGCCACGGAAGAGCATAAAGGCGGCCACTTTGACGACCCCGGTATCGGCGTACATTTCTACGCCCACCATGTACAGCACGCTCACGTTGCCTACCACTGGAATACCTACCACGATCTGCGCTCCGAAGCCGAATTTCATCGCCAGACTGGGACCCACCTTGGTATCGCAGGCAATCTTCAGGTCGACGCTGCCTTTGGCGTAAATCGTAGCGGCCGCCAGGGAGAAGCACATGACGCTGAGGCCGCCGTAGAACTGTAGGAAGGCTCCGGCCGTGGGCAGCAGTTGCGTCGGGTCGGTCGTGACTTTGAGGGCGGCGTTGAAGTACACTCCCAGGCCCATCGACGCCTCCAGTTTGAGCGGCGTCTGCGGACTGTCGTACAGGGCTTTGGTCGGTGGGAAACGCACCAGCGGAATTTCTTTACCCGCCTCAAACTTATACTCCCAGATTTCGCCGCTGTTGCTCATCGCCACTTTCAGCCCTTTGTTCAGCGCTTCGGCGTAGTCGCCGCTGGAAAGGGAGGCCAGGATTTGCAGGATGTCAATGACCGGCTGCAGTTCGTCGCTGAACTCAATTTCGGGAATGGGCAAACCACCCAGCCCTCCGCCATCGCCGCCGTAATCGGACTCTTTGCCTTTGCGGGCGTCGAAGTTGCCTTTGATCGTCATCAACTTCTCCATCGGCCCCAGATCGACCACCATGGCCAGGTTGTTCATCCGGCTTTTCCACTGTTGGGCCATATCTCCGGCGAAAGAGTCGACGTCGAAGTTGAGTTTGCTGTCGACGAAGGGGCCGGAATTGGTGCTCTGCTTTTTGCTGGTTTTGTATTCAATGTAAATCTTGAGCGCGTCGATGTCGACCAGGGGTACGTTGAAGGAAGGCACGTCAAACTGCAGGGCTTTGTCAACCAGGCCGTTGGCTCCTTTCTGGAGCATGCTCAGTCCTTGCTTCAATACCGCTTCGCCCTGCTTCTGGGCCTGCACTTCCAGGATTTCCAGCACCTTCTTGCCGCCGTCCTGCAGGGCATTCTCCGTAAAGGCCTGCACCGCGTTGCCCAGGTTGTCCACACCCGACAACATCGCCATGGCTTTGCCGTAGTTGGTCACCGCGTCGCCGATGTTGGGGAAGATGCCCTTTCCGCTCATCAGGCGGTAGGCGTCGGCGAAAAGCGGCGGGGTTTTGCTGAGCAGTTTGGGAATGTTATTTCCAAAAGCAGGCGTCAGGAAGAGCGCCTTCTGCGTGGTAGTCGACTGCAGGAAGCCGAAGTTGATGCTGTCGGCGGCCACGTTGCGCAGCAGGTCTTTGGGATTGGCAATGCGAATGAGCTGGTTGGCAACGGCAGCGGGATCGACGACCACGTTGGGCAGCCATTTGCCCACCCGGATGAGCGGTACGGTGACGCTTTCGGGCAGGGGCGTCACTTCGCCCGTACCTACGGCGTGCTGCACCATACTCCAGCTGCCGTCTTTGGGCAGCAGTACGTTGCCCCGGGCAGCCGCCACGAACACCGGGTTGTTGGCCGTGTCCAGACTGGTATTCACATCGAAGCGGTTGAGGCGCATCTGCTGTTCGCTGTTGTTGATGTTCACCACGCAATCCACCGAACCGCTGATCTTTCCTCCCTGCAAATCGAGCAGGTCACGGAACTGCTCCCGGGTCAGGGGCTTGCCGGTGGGTGCCAGTTGCACGTAGCCCAGCACTTTTTTGGAAACCACCCGCCCGTTGGTGTGTCCCTGTACCGCATTTTCAATTTCCACGTCGGTGTCGAACCAGACCGCCCGGCACATCACCTGCTCGGTAAAGGCTGCTCCGCCATTCACTACTTCGTGGCCGGTTACGTCGATGAAAGTCTGACCGTTGGCGATGTGGTTCTGACTGATGAAAGGCGCTACAGCATTGTCTTCCACGATATTGCGCACGTTGAACAGCCCTCGGATGACACCGGGATGGATCTCATAAGGAATTTGTTCCGTTTCGTTGGGGCTGTTCAACGGGAAGTAGCGGAAGCGGAAATCGAACTTTCCGTCGCTTTCGGCCTTCCAGCCACTGTCGACCCGGTACACGTAGCCCGAACTCACGCGGAAGAGCGTAATGGTGCGCACCACGCGGATGCCCCAGGGATAGAGTACGCTTTTCACCTGGATCACTTCGTGGGCCGTACGGCCCATCATCACGTCGAAACGGGCCTGGCTGGTGTTGGCGAATTCGGCCGAAGGACTCAGCCAGTTACTGAACATGCTGGCACCGTACCCGCTGAAGTCGATTTGCGTGACCGGCACGCCCCGGCCTCCGGGCACGTTCTGCTGAATGGGATTGGTAAAAAATTCGCCGTTGAAAATGCGGGTTACACTGTCGCCCAGGGTGCTGGCACCGGTGTAGTTGCCGTTCATTCCCAGAATATTGTTCAATTGCAGTGTATAGCCGGGAAACATCGGGCTGTCGTTTTTGGCTGGCTCAGCGGGGAATTTCTTCCCGTGATTGCCGGCCACCGCCCGGATCTGGATGCCGCCCTGACGTTCATTGGAAAAATGCGGAGCCACGTTTTCCAGTTCGGGCTTTTCCGTTTCGGCTCCGTTTTTACTAATGAGGGCAATGGCCTTGAGGCCGAAAGACAGCGTAAAGGCGGCGTAGGTTTCGTTTTTAGGATCTTCCTCAAATTCTTTGATCAGAAACTTCGACAGCGGAAGGGGAGCCAGCGCCACGGGGCGCTGGCTGTTATTAAAAATCCGGGTGGGCCCACCGTCGTTGGGGTAGTAATTGAACAGAAAAGGCGGGTCCATCGGAGGCGGGTTCTGCGGAGGCGGGGTCAGGTTGAATACCGGCTCCCAGGCAATCTGGGGCAAGGTAAAAGCCCGTACGTTCCGGCCCTGCGACATAACTTCCAAACCTTCGACCACGAAGGGGAAGTTGGTTACGGTAGCCGTGTTTTCATTCACCTGCGCCACGGCGGCGGTGCGGACGTAAGTCATTCGTTCGGTCCCTAATCCACCGAAGCTCACCCCCAACTGATTGGCGTGGCTGCTCACGTCCAGCAGGGCAAAGGCATCGGACAGGAAGGCACCGTATTGTTTGTCCCAGTCCTGCTCGTAATTTTCGCGAATATCTACTGCCTGATTGGCAAAGGTGGAGGCAGCGTATACTTCTTCCACCTTCTCTCCTCCGTTTGCTCGTTGAACCAGGTCCCGTCGCACACTATCGGTAGCCAGCATTTTTTTGGCTACACCAAACGAAGAGGCAGGGGTACGTTGAGGAGCAGGCCTGGTGCCGATTCGGGCGGGCGGGTCCAATATGGCAGTAACGGCATCTTGCAAAGGAATTTCCCCGAAGTGGAAGGAAACTTTTACCTCATCCGGCGCATCGGCGGCTATTGTCCGGTGCCGCACCTGTGCCACCAGTTGCAGCCAGACCTGTCCGCCGGCTGGGGTATCGACCGTGCCGGGAATGGTCTGGCCTTCAAACTGCCGCCGGAGGATGCCCAGGTTGGCAGCGTAGGGATCAGGCAGGGTGGGCAGGTAGTGATAGATTCCGAAGGTCAGGAACAACACGCCGTTGTCTACTTTCTGCCAGTTTTTACTGCACTGCCCAAACAGCAGGCAGCCTTTGGCGGGGGTAGTGGTAAAAAGCGCGTTGTCCAGGGCCAGCGCCAACCGCTCAGCCGGCGGAAGTGCCGAAGGTGTCAATACGGCCGGGGCATTGTCCTGAATCAGGTTGTCATCGTACAGAGAGATCAACTGGCGGGTTTTGCTGGCGGCCAGGATCAGCACGCTGTTTTTAGTACGAACGGGAATGGCTTCTCCGTTTACCTTCACCGGCCGGTCCGTGTTCACGATGGCATCGGCCATCGTCCAGAGCGCTTCGTCGCCTTTGCTCAGGGTGTTGAATACCACCGCCGCCTTCTTTCCATAACGGAAATCCAAAATTGCCCCGTGCGGATTCTGCGCATCCTTCCACAGTTCCATCCGTTGCGTAGCGCCCAATCCGTCCGCTTCCAGGTCGGTCAGGCCGATTCGCCCCGGTTCGCCCAGAATCAGGGGCTGGGTCAGACTGAGCGATTTGTTTTCCAGCTGGGACCAGCGCATCGACAAGCCCTTGCCACACTGCACCAGCACACCTCCGCTTCCGGCGGCTTCCAGCGGCTGATTGATGTCCAGTTGGGCGGCAGGTAGCGCCCAATACGATTTTTGTATGGGTGCCTTCCCGCCCAACACCACGAAGGGCGATTGGCTCTGGCTTACTTCCAGGTGCGTTTGGTCGCAGGTAAAGGGAATGAGCAGACGACTCAGGGCGGTATGGTATTCGGCCTGCTGCTGGTTGGCATTCCATTCAAAGGCAGCAGCCTGCCCGTAGACTTTCCACTTCATCGGTCCGATTTCCCCGAACTGTCGCCCTTGCCCGCTGAAAGTGAAAGTAAATTGCTCCGGCAAATGATACTCCGCGTTCCGGGCATCGACTCCAAAGGGACTGGCTGGATCGGCGTCGGTTATTTCCGCTGCCCGTAGCTCCAGCTTGAGCCCGGCTTTTACCGCCGGTCCGATCTCCAGGCGGTTGTTTTGCCAGACTGGCATGGCACTCAATTGCAAACTACCTCCTTTCACGCGCAAACCGCAATACCGGTCGGTGGGTGCCTGGGGAGAAAGCTGGCGGGCGTTGATCCACACGCTGCCCGCCAGCAAAGTATAATTCTGGGCTATACCAATGGGAGGCTGGTTGATCAGTACCGGCCGGGTGCTTACCGCGGTCTTGAAAAGGAGAGCGGGCTGGGGTTGCCCTTGTATATACAGGGCCACTAACTTTTCTACCCGGAAAAAATCTACCCAGATCCGTCGCCCATCGTTTTGTAAAAAAGGCCCCGCCGTTTCCACCACTTTTGCTCCCGCCGCCCAATCGGGAAGGCTGCCGCTGATTTGCGTCGTTTGTACCGACACTTCCCGTACAAATACCCGCAGGTTGTCTTCGGTGGGCTGTTGCAGCGTGCGCTCTGCCGCCAGATGCAACCTGGACAAGCGGTTTTGCTGGATGTTACGGGAAAAGAACAGGTCGGAAGACTGAATGGAGAGCGCCTTATTGCGCAAAGTGCGGGGGTCCTGTTTCAATAACACACCCGCTACCTTTTGCTGCACTTTTTCTAAAAGCGGTTCGTCGGCTTCGTTTTCTGCCTGCAGATGGCCGGTGACGGAGGTAAGCATTTCCAATAATTGCTCCTGGGTCATGAGGATGGGATTTTAATGTTGAGAAGATTTTAAGGCAGGCCAACCTGGTGAAAGACCCGACAGCGGCTTAGAAAGTAATTACCTGAACTACCAGCGCTGCCCTTGGCACAGAACGGATGAAAAATGAATTCTTTCCTTGGTGCTGTTAAATGGCTTAGGTAAACAGACAAGGGTTAAAAATTTTGGAAATGACGCCAAAAGCCCTCAGTCATGATTTTTGATCAGGTCATAGGTAACGGCTCAAATATGCCTCAAGTGGCAAAGAACGAGCGCTCTCCGGGGTGCACCAGTTTGATCCCATCACGACACAGCAGCGATATGAATTTCCACCCGGCATTGAGGTTTGACTGACCTCTTCCGTTACCTACAAACTTTATTTAGATAAATTCTAAATAAAGTTTGGATGCAAGTGATTCCAAATCCATCTTTGCGACAGTTTGTATTTAGTCTAAATAGCATGCCGGCCTCCGTTTCCTCATCCACCTTCCATCCACTTTCAGTGCGGGGTATCCAGGTATGCAATCCGGTTGCTCTATTTACTACTCCCATGATGAATCTACCGCTTCCATTCCGAAAGCCATACCCAGGGCGAATCGCCCGGAAACTTCCGACTCTGTGCAGACGCTAAATTCCAGACTATGACATTCCGCAAACTCATCGGCAACCTTCACCTCTGCCTTGGACTTACGTCCGGACTTTTGGTGCTGATTATCGCCCTCACCGGCTGCCTGTACGCCTTTCAGAGTGAAATCAGTGACCTGACCCAACCGTATCGTTTTGTGGAAGCCCAATCGGCGGCCTTTCTGCCTCCCTCCCGGCTGGAATCCATTGCCCGGCAGCAACTGCCCGATAAACACGTGCACAGCGTGCATTATACCGGTCCTACGCGGGCGGCTCAGGTATCTTTCTATAGCTTCGATCCGGACTATTATTACATCGTCTACCTCAACCCTTACACCGGCGCAGTGCTCAAGGTGAAAGACATGGACCGCGATTTTTTCCGGGTAGTGCTGATGGGCCACTTCTACCTCTGGCTTCCTCCGGCCATCGGTCAGCCCATCGTGGCTTCGGCTACGCTGGTCTTCGTGGTCATGCTCATTACCGGCTTGATTTTGTGGTGGCCCCGGAACAAAGCCGCGACCAAGCAGCGCTTCCGCATTCAATGGAGCGCCCGCTGGCGACGGAAAAACTATGACCTGCACCAGGTGCTGGGCTTTTACTCCACCTGGATTGTCATCATTCTGGCCCTGACCGGTCTGGTTTGGGGTTTCCAGTGGTTTGCCAAAACTACCTACTGGGCTACTTCGGGAGGAAAAACCCTGCTCCCCTACCAGGAACCCCCTTCCGATACCACGCACGCAGCCGCCATTCGCACGGCACCCGCCATCGACCAGGTATGGGAAATGATGAAAGCCGAATATCCGGGAGCGGAGAACATGGAAGTGCACGTTCCCGAACAAAAAAATTCGCCCATCGTGGCCAATATCAACCCCGATCCTGACACTTACTGGAAAATTGATTACCGCTATTTTGATCAGTACACCCTGCGCGAATTATCGGTCGATCACCAGTGGGGGCGATTCAAGAAGGCCAGTGCCGCCGACAAGCTGGCCCGGATGAATTACGACATCCACGTGGGTGCCATCGGGGGATTTGCCGGCAAACTGCTTGCTTTTCTGGCCAGCCTGGTAGCTGCTTCATTGCCCGTTACCGGTTTTTGCATCTGGTGGGGCCGACGGAAGAAGGATAAATGTTCAGAAAAAGTGGCGATAAAACGGAAGAATGGTCAAACCACTGCCACTGTGCAACGATCGAGAAGCACAGTGTACGCGGAAAAATGAGTCTGATTGCCTATCCCCTCCGGTAGCTCACCGGCGTGGTGCCGGTCCAGCGGCGGAAGGCCCGGGAAAAAGCGCTCAGTTCGTTGTAACCCAGCATATAGGAGATCTCCTTCACCGGATACTGGCCCGATTGCAGGTAATGCAGGGCCAGCGATTTGCGGATGGAATCGGCCAGCTGCTGATAGGTCACACCTTCTTCCTGTAGTCGCCGCTGCAGGCTGCGGGCACTGGTGTTGAAGTTGGCCGCCATGCCTTCCAGCGTTGGGATGCCCAGGTACGCATTGGTCAGTAAAAAGTGCGTTACCTTTTCCTTCAGGGCGGGTTGTTTACGGACATCCACCTGGGTCACACCGGCTTTCTGCATCCATACCCGCTGCATCTCATAATCTGCCGTCAGCAGTGGGACATCCCAGTAGCGGCCTTCCCATTCGATGGAGTAATGGCTCCCCTGCTCTATCCGGCACCGGAATATTCTTTCGTACTCTTCTTTTGCAGCTACTTCATCGGGCAGCGTAACGGAAAGGGGCCGTACCTTTTCCAACACCAGCCCGTCGAGTTCGTGCCGGGCAAACACCATACAGAAATCCATCATTTGCCGGAAAGCGAAAGGTGCTTCCCGGACCGACTCCGGTACAGGAAGCAGGTGCAGGCGAAAGGTGGCGGGCATTCGTTCCACTTCCATGGTGAATAACGAAGTCAGGCGGTGCGTGAGCGAAGCAGCCAGCGTCAGGGCCTCTCCCACCGTGCGACTCAGTTGGAGCATCTGCCCAACCGCCCCCAATGCGGCCAGTTGCATGGCCTCCCCGAAGTGCAGCCCAAACAGCGGATCGTGACTCAGGTGACAGGCATTCAACCAAAGGTCATTGAATTGCTTGTCCGTCAGTGGAGCCGCCTTTCCTCTTTGCAGGGCATCGAAATCCAGGCCTGCGAGTCGGCACAATCGTTCGGGGGAGAGGTCTCTCTGGGCGGCGTACGCCAGCAACGGCAGCACCAGATCGGGTTGTTCATTTTTCATATTACAAGTATAAACCAGGAATGCATACCGGTAATACGCATCCATACGATTGGCGCCAAATGGTAATGGATTGGCAGCATCGGGTAATCAGTTGGCAGTAGGGCTCCGCTACTTTTACATCATCAACCGATGTTTCACCAAACCATTTACCGTTATGAAAACTGCTCAGGTACTGCCCAAAGCACTTTGGGCCAACGTGGCCTTCGCGGAAATTATGGCATTCGCCGCCTTTTTCTTCCATGGCCGTTGGGAAGTAGTAAACGAAGTCACCCAGGGGCACAACTTGCTTTTCGGGATTGAATTATTGGTATTGACGGGCTTGGCTACTTATGCCGCCCTGAAAAAGGAAACGCCCCGCAAAGTGGTTGGGGCGATCGTGGCGATGAACGGTCTGCTTTTGCTCCACCTGGTGAGCCGTCTGATCGATCCGGCGGTTTCTACGATGGGCAAAGAGCTGATCGCACTGGATGCCACGGTGGTACTGACGCTAATGATTGTGCTGGTCAGGGGCTTGAAGGTCGGTCAGACCGAACGGGGAACGGCGCTGTCTTCTCCCGCTCATTAAGCACACGTCACTCCATTGTGCGAATCAAAGGTTGGAAAAATCGTAGGAACCCGCCCGGCGTGGATACGCCTGTAGGAACACGCCTTATGAAATTTAACAAACGAAGCGTCCCAAGTTAGCAGGGGACTTAGCCTCTTCAGGCTATTGATGCGTCTATCTCTAATTTGTCATTTTGCCGGGGCACGCAGCCACCCGGCAGAATGACAGTTTAATACAGCTTACTATTCTACCACTTCATCTGACAATCTAGAACTCAGATGGGGCGGTTTAATAGTTAAAACTCATAACGCCTCCGCTACGGATGAACGACCCGCAATTAATAACAATCTAATCCGCAAAGCCCGTCACTTCCCGGCTTGTCCTTTGTTGCGTCCGGCTTCCGTACCATTGGCCGTTTTGATGAATTGCAAGGAAAGGTTGGGTAAGCGTATAGTCTGGTGGGGCGACGCTGGCTGGTGCCGCTGCCAGCTAAAAGCGTGGTGTTTGCCGCTTTGCAGGGTCACCGGAGCCATCTCCAGCCGGTAGAGGGTTTGAGACACCTGCGTGTCGATGGCTACCGGAATGCGCTTTTGAAAATTGTTGTAAAACTTCACCACCAACTGATTTTTCCCTTTCCGAAGCGGCAGGAGCACGATGTCTTTCCGGCGGCTCTGCTTTTCCGGATTGTTGTGCATCAACAATTCCTGACCGTTGAATAGCACCAGGATGCCGTCGCCACTGGTAATGCCCACCAGCACAGACTGCTCCGTATCTGAAGCGATCTCCTGCAACACGTAATAGGCGGTATTCATACCAGCGGGCAACTGGTACGTATCCCCGTTCTTCCAATCGGATTTTGGTGTCCAGGGCTTTCCGTCGGCATTCGGCCAGGGTTGGCGGGGATCGATATCGGCACCTTTTCCGTGCAATCCGTCGATGCCCGACCAGAACGGACCGTTCAGGTAAATCGGCCCCCACTGTACCGGTACCGGGTTCAGATTTTGTGCCTGGCCACCTTCCAACTTAACTACTCGGGTTTGCCCATTCATCTCCAGATCGATCTCCGTTCCCTGCTCTTCTTCGCTGTAATACAGTACGGGCTGAAAAGTTTCCGTTTGCCGTCCTCTTACCGTCCACGATTCCTTGATAGTGCTCTGAAAACGGGAATTGTAGTCGATGCCGGAATGGCTGTAGTGCTTGACGGCATTCGCCGGGCTCAGCTCAAACGTGTCGGCAACGGCAATGGGATGGTAAGGAGCTACCTGATAGCCTCCGGAAAACTCCAGCATCAGCACCTTGAATTCCTTCTCCAGGTGAAAGTTTTTTGGCAACTTGATACGCACGCCTTCCGGACTGTTTGTTACCCCAAACGATGGGCTTTTTTCTCCCAGCACCGACACCCGGCGTACTTTTCCGCTGAGCCCTGCCAGCAGTATACTGCCGTTTTCGGGAGGGGAAAGCAGGAACAGGTACAGTTTGTAGGGCCGGCTGGTGACATTGCCCCAGGAGAACGTCGTGTGAAAAGGATCGGCGGTAGTGCCGTAAACAGCTTCCGCATTTTTGTTCAGCCACCTCCCGATGTCGAGCAGTACGTCTCTTTCAAATTCTACGACTGAACCATCGCCACGGGGACCGATATTGAGCAAATACTTCCCACCCCGGCTGACGACCCGGATCAGGCTGCTCAGCTTTTCCCGGAATTTTTCTTCGCGACTGCCCCTTTCCTGCCAGGAACGGTAGCCCCAGGTTTCGTCGAAAAAGGAGGCGGGCGACTGCCAGGGCACGCCAATGACGTAGTCGGGTTCCTGGTTGTCGCCCATCACGTTGAAGTCGCCCATGTCGTTGCCGATGCGGCTACCGATCATACAATTAGGCTGCAGCCGATGCACCAGTTCACGCATTTCCCGGCTTTGCGCCAGGCTTTGAGAACCCATATCGAACCAAAGTTCGGAAACCGGACCGTACTGCGTAAGTAGTTCGGTAATCTGCTGTTTGTTGTAATTGTGGTGCGCGGGCGTAATGGAGTCGGAATTGTGGCTGGAAATGGGCGATGCCGCCGGATAATGCCAGTCGATGAGGGAGAAGTAGAGGCCGAAACGAATGCCGTGCCGCTTACAGGCTTCCGACAGATCCTTCAGTACGTCTCTTTGGTAAGGCGTTGCATCCACCACGTCGAAGTCGGTGGTGGCGGTATTCCACATGCAGAAACCGTCGTGGTGCTTGGAAGTGATCACAATGGAGCGCATACCCGCCGCTTTGGCCAGCAGGGCAATCGAATCGGGGTTCCAGCGCCGGGGATCGAACTGGCGGGCTACTTCGGCGTAGGTGTCGCTGTATATGCCGGCGTGGGCCTGAATCTGTTCGCTCAGTCCCCGACTCACGGGCTTCTCATCCCACACCCCACCCAGAACGGAATAAATGCCGCCCCAATGGATAAACATGGAATACTTCTGATCTTTCCAGTCTTTCAGGGCTTGCGGCGCGATCTGCGCCCAGGCAGATGGTAGTGTGAACCAGAGCAGAATGAGCAGGGAAAGCAGGCTTTTTTTCATACGGGTAAGCAAGGGTGAGAAAGGTGAATTTGGCCCGAATGTACTTGCTTTTAAGCATTTGTACGAATGCTTTCCCTTCCGAACTCAATCACTGAGTCAATGTGTGGATTCGGAAGGGGATTTTATTCTTCTTTTTCCTTGTACTCCACCACCAGACAATCAATAATGATCATTTGCCTGCCGCGAATCACGTAGCGGATGTAGCCTTTGCTTTTTTGATCTTCATAGGGATATACTTGAATAATTTCCGTCTGTTCTTCTTCGCTAAAGGGAGTCCTCACGTCCTGATCCACCATCCATTTATCTAAAAACCCTCCGGGTAACTTTGCTTTTTCTTCCATTGTAAATATTCCATTCAGTTCTGGCAAATGCGGGTTGGTTTGGGGTGCCAGCGTGGTTTTGAAGTAAACCCTGAGGGCAAAAGAATGGTTTCCGGAGCAGAGAAGGGATTTGAAACTATTCTTTGACCGGCACCTTTGCCAGTACTGCTTCAAAAGAGCGGGTCAATGAACGGATTTGTTGCAGTGTAAAAGCGTCCGTGATTTCTCCTTCGGAACTGACTTTTCCCTTGGCCGATGAGATGAGGAAATCGGCTCCTTCTCCCAGCGCCACGCCCAGCGTTTTCATGATCAGCAGCAGAGATTCATGTGCTTTCTGACCGGAGGCAGCGGCCGTGACCAGGGCGGTGGGCTTGTCGGAGAACACCGTGGTGGAGACGGTCCATTCGATGGCATTTTTCAGAGCACCCGGCAGGCTAAACACGTATTCGGGCGTACAGATGATGACTCCGTCGGCTTCCGCAATGAGTTTCCGAAACGCCAGTACTTCGGCAGGTGACTCCGGCTGGTCCAGGTCGGGATTGAAGTAAGGCAGTTGAGTGAGACCATCATACAGCCGAACCTCCCAGCGATCGGCCATGAGCCGGGCAATGTGTTGCAGGATACTCAGGTTGACAGATCGGCTCCGGGTGCTGCCGGAAATAGCCAGGATTTTCTTTTTCATGGACAATCCAATTATTTTCAGGCCCAACAAGACAAAGCCCCTCTTAGTGCCCGGCAGACACAACCAGGTAATAAAAGTTTATTTGTTAAACACACCAAAAAAATTCGGGCAGAAATTCCACTCATTTCCGGGCTTTTTCAATCCATCCCCTTAACTTGAGGAAGCATTCTTCTGATCAGACAGGACAGGCATCGGGAGAAAGCTAAATCATCCAGAACACGCAATTATTTTTTTTACAAGCAAACGCATGTACGCTTAAAACTCCCCGATCTGGCCGGGGCCACCTATGTCTTTATACATTACTTCTTTGAATTCCGGTAGCAACGGGAATTGCTATTACGTAGGCAATGAACACGAAGCCGTGCTGATCGACGCGGGCATTTCCTGCCGGGAAACCGAAAACCGGATGCGTCGCCTGGGTTTATCCATGGCCAAAGTGAAGGCCATTTTTGTTTCGCACGAACACTCCGACCACATCAGCGGCATTCCCCGGCTGGCCCGCAAATACCAGTTGCCGGTCTACATCACCCCTCCTACCCTGTACCATTCCCGGCTCATCGGGCACTACTTTCCCATCCGGCCTTTTCGGGCTTACGAACCCATTGCCATTGGCGAACTGAGCATTACGGCTTTCCCCAAGTTTCACGACGCCTCCGACCCGCACAGCTTTGTCGTTGATTATCAGGACACCCGGGTAGGGGTATTTACCGACATCGGGGTTCCCTGTGAACACCTCATTCAGCATTTCAGCCAGTGTCACGCCGCCTTCCTGGAAGCCAATTACGACGAAGAAATGCTGGACAAGGGCCGGTATCCGTACTACCTCAAACGCCGGATCCGGGGCGGTAAAGGCCACCTTTCCAATCGCCAGGCTTTAGAGATGTTTACAGCCTACAAACATACTTCCCTGAGCCACGTGCTGCTCTCCCACATTTCCAAAGAGAACAACCATCCGCAGTTGCTCAGCGACCTGTTTGCGCCGTACTCCGGAGAAACGGAGATTGTGATTGCTTCCCGCTACCACGAAACGCCCGTATATACCATCAGTGCCGGCGGACAAAGGGCTCATCGTCCTTTGCAGACCGAAAGACAGGAAGCCTGAAGCAGCCATTTTGCCCGTTTTTCGTTATTAGGAAAAAACCATTTTTTGACACGATGCATCAATAAACATTCATTGTATGGACCTTAACAATTATGAACTGATCAATCGGGTTATCGACGATACGGAGATTCAAACCCAGTACTACGCATCTGACAAGATTTTCTACCTTATTGAACGGAATACCAAGGGTGAACACCTTTATTTTTTCAATCCGGAGTTTGCCTTTGAAAAACAGGGCCTGGTCAACGCTGATATTCCTAAACTGTTTGAATATCTGAAAGTGGAAGAAAAGTACCCGGAACAGTACCGGCAATTCCTCAAGGATGGGTACGCCTATCTGAAGATGAATAGTTCGTATCTGATTCCCTTCACGATGCACATTCTGAAGCAGGGAGCTACTTAGGGCTTTGGAAAGTACGTACAGAACCATTTTTTCTATGATTGCGCTCATCCCGTGTAAGAAAACGCCTTGAGGAGTGTTCTTACTGGAGACGTGTCTACGCCGGGCGTATACTTACAGGTCCTTTCCAGCGCACCAGAATCCATCAGAAAGCATTTCCTTCTACTCTAATGTTTGTACACAGGCTGTAATTCCAATTCCAGCAAACGTCCGTTTTTTATTTTCCCATTTCCCGGGAATTGGCCATTGGTAGCACCTAAGCTACTTACCAGGCACCATTTTTCGCTGGAGAAATTTCTTCTGATTTATTTCTGCTCTTGTTTGGAAGTCTGGAAAAAACGCATACGTTTGTAGTGTACTATTATACTAATACACTAATTCAATCTGTATGGTGCATCTGGATCGCATTACGTTCGGATACAGTCGGCAGCAGCCGCTGTTTGAAAACCTAAGCCTGACGCTCAAGCCGGGGCACATATACGGCCTGCTGGGAAAGAACGGGGCCGGCAAATCCAGTCTGCTCCGTAATATGGCCGGTCTGCTCTTCCCTACTTCCGGCACCATCCGGGTGGCTGGCTACGAACCCCGCCAGCGACAGCCGGCCTTTCTGCAGGAGTTATTTTTTATTCCGGAAGAAATCGATCTGCCGCCGGTCAGTATCGATCAGTACATTTCGGTCTGGTCGCCTTTTTACCCCCATTTCAATGCCGACCAATTCCGCTACTACCTCAGCGAATTTGACATTCCACTGAACAATCGACTCACGGCTATGTCTTTCGGGCAGAAGAAAAAAGTACTGATCGGTTTCGGGCTGGCGACCAACACCCGCGTGATCATTATGGACGAACCGACCAATGGACTGGACATTCCCTCAAAAAGCCAGTTCCGGAAGCTGGTTTCTGCTGCCCTGGAAGCCGACCGGATGATCCTTATTTCGACCCACCAGGTGCGCGATCTGGACAACCTGATCGATTCGGTCATTATCCTGGAGGAAAGTCAAATCCTGCTGCATCAGAGCCTGGATTTGGTGGAAGAGCGGCTGCACTTTGCTACGATGGGCGACACCGAGGGCGACGAACGCATTCTGTACGCCGAGCCTTCCCTGCGGGGATATACCGTAGTAATGGAGAATTCCGACCGGGAAGAAAGCCGGGTAGACCTGGAAAGATTGTTTCACGCCGTGATGAACCAGCCCGACCGGGTGCGGCAGATATTTGAACGCGACCGATGATCACGCTACTTATGGTACTTGCGCTGCTGGTGCAGTGCCTGCTTTCGGGTACCCCGCTTCCTCGTTTCCTTTGGTTTTAGCCCTTTCTCTTCACCCGATTATGAATCAATTATTCAGTTCCCGGCGCTTCTGGTTGTTGCTCCGATTGCATTACGCCGAAAACGGCCGCAATTACCTCATTTCTTCGGGCGTCCTAGTCGGCCTGATGCTGCTGCTCATGACCCCGATTCTGTTCTCTAAGGTGCACAGTTCCTTGCTGGATGTTCTTCAAATCCTGGCGCTCTTTACTTGTGTACTGCTAGGCGGCAGTTTGATAAGTAGTATGGCTTTTCTGCCTTATAGTTCAGCGTCTAAAGGCATCCCTGCGCTGATGGTACCGGCCTCCCGGCTCGAAAAATTTCTGGTGGCCTGGCTTTTTTACATCCTCCTGGCCGCCTTTTTCCTGTTGCTATTCTGGACCCTCCACGTTCGTTTTATTGAAATAGCCAACCAGCGTTTACCGCCCGATGGGCCCCAATATCATCCCATTCCGAAGCAACCGGCTACCTTTCTGACCTATCTCTTCATTTTGATTCAGGCCGGCGTGTTTTTAGGATCCATTTATTTTCCGAAGTACGCCTACGTCAAATCGGCGGCGGCACTGATGGCAGTCGGTTTGTTCGCCTTTGTTTTCAATTACCTGCTGGCTAGCTACTTTTTGTCTTACCCCAGCTATCTGGTCACTTTTCCTTTCACTTCCTGGGATTTTGTCCATCTCAAAAGGTACGTAGTAGCGTTCCCAGAAACAACCGGCCGATTGATCTGGGTTTTTCTGGTTCTGCTGGTGGTAAGCCTCTGGGGCGTTGCTTTTGTGCGGTTGAAAGAGAAAGAGCTTTAAAAAGAATATTCTATGGAATTTAAAGATAAACAGTCCATTTACCTGCAAATCGCGGACTACGTCTGCGAACAGTTGCTACTGGGAAAATGGCCTTCCGGCGATCGGATTCCCTCGGTACGCGAACTGGGTATGTTGCTGGAAGTAAACCCCAATACGGTGATGCGTACTTACGACTTTCTACAGAGCAAAGAGATCATTTTCAACAAGCGGGGCATTGGCTTCTTTGCTTCCGACGAAGCCAGAGAACGCATTCTGGCCTACCGGAAGGAACGTTTTCTGGAAAGCGAACTGCCGGAACTGTTTCGTACGCTGTATCTGCTCAATATCAGTATGGAAGAACTGCAGCAGCGCTACGACGCCTTTGTATCGGAGACCTACCCCATCAAACCCTGAATACCACATGAAAACTAGTAACCGATTGTTAATTGCTCTGCTGACCGTTACCCTGGCCGCTATTTTGAGTTCTAACCTGGTCTTGAAGGCTGAATACGAAAAAATTGATTTCAAAGACCCTTTTTATGGTTATCAGACGGCGAAATTGCCGCCTTTTAAAGTAGTAAAGCTCAGCGGGGGCCATGCCGGATTAATTCAACTCCAGCCCGGCACCGCATACGAAGTAAGGGTATCGGCCAAAGACTCTAATGAGGTAAAATGGCAAGTCCGGAACGACACCCTTGAACTCT
>Ga0049072_1000129_pt1 | contig 79876 bp, 62 predicted proteins | sample FECB27metaG_FD_55053 | JGI IMG/M metagenome (GOLD analysis project Ga0049072, IMG submission 55053) | Cyanobacterial communities from the Joint Genome Institute, California, USA - FECB-27 | ecosystem: Environmental > Aquatic > Thermal springs > Hot (42-90C) > Microbial mats | place: USA...
TCACCCCAACGGGAGAGCCAGTTCCCTAGGTTGGGAAACCCGCCTTCTCCTAGCGGAGACGCTGCGCGAACAGGACTGGACTCACCTGTACGCATAACGGTGTTGCTCCGTAGAGCCTCCCTTTCGGGGTAATGTGAGCCGAGACTTTGTTATTGGTCGGTGCTATATCGAGGACACTGGCATAAAGACTGTACACCTGTTTAATCCGCGATTTCTAGAGCTACAGACTGGCCAGAGCGCATCCGTAGGTAGGAACTTAAACGCTTACCAATAACGTAGTACGCAAGGTACGCGCGTCGGGTCAACTAATCCTATCGGTCTGAGGCTAGAAGCCCCGAGCCGCGAGAAAGGGGTGTTGACTAGAACTTTAACAGGGACTGGGGACTAGGGATTGGGAACTGGCGAATGGGAAGTATTAAGGACGAGAATTTCACCCCACCGTATTCTTGGCACTAGGAACCCAAAAAGATGGGATTTTTCAAAGGTCGCCAATCGCTAATCCCCAATACTGAATCGTTCTTATATAAAATGTCACCTATAATATCATAATAAATACTTGCTTTGCAAGCTGGTGATTCATCTACTTCCAAAGAAAGAAAAATTTCTAACCCTAGGTGGAAGCGGCAAAACGCCTTCATCCTTTCCAAGGGATTATACTTAAGTATCAAAGTAAAACCAAAAAAATTGACACAACTATCAAAAAATTGTTCATGTATCAACGCTTAACATTTAGATACGCTAATCTCATACCGAGTAGCATTCAAATCTAAATGTTTGCCGTTCTGTTTTGACTGTTGATGGTAATCTGTTACCTGTTTGAATGCAAGATGGTATCAAAACAGGTTTGCTAGTTCGTTTTCTATTGGCAATACGGTTCTTATTGAAATAGATAACTGCAACAAGAGCCACTTGGGGACAAGTTATGTATCCTCCTTTTTGCTCCCAGTTCTTTGTTGTATTATCTTTGTACTACGAGTTTTTGTGATTGAAATTGATAGAAACACAAAACTCATTGAAAGTCAATGGTCTTTTTGACTATTGGCTGATGAACGCCAGAGCCCTAGGTCGGGAAACCCTCCTGCAGTACTGGCTCCTCATGACTCATGACTACTTCATAGAAATTGCCCATGATTGTTGATTCTCACTCGTACACAACTCTTGGCGGCATAGGTGTATCTCGCGCCATCAGCGAAGTACAGATGGACACGGCTCTAGATGAAATCTTGTTTCACTTGGACTCCCAGCGTGGTGGTTTGCTTAAAAGCAGCTATGAATATCCAGGGCGATACAAAAGATGGGCGATTGGATTTGTCAATCCACCATTGGAATTAATAACACGCGAGAGAACCTTCACGCTAAGAGCGCTCAACAACAGAGGCAAAGTGCTTCTACCAGTGCTTTTTAACCGATTGTCAGCGCATTCTCAACTACAGGAAGTTAAGTTAAACAATGATTGCATCGTTGGCTTTGTGCAGCCAGCAGTCCAACTATTTGCAGAAGAAGAGCGTAGTAAGCAACCCTCAGCATTTACAGTTATCCGCGATATTCTCCATGCTTTTTCTAGTGATGAAGACAAGCATTTAGGACTGTATGGAGCGTTTGGATATGACTTGGTGTTCCAATTTGAGCCAATTCCTCAGCGTCTGGAACGTCCTGTTGATCAGCGGGATTTGGTACTGTACTTACCAGACGAACTGATAGTTGTTGACTACTACTTACAGCAAGCATATCGTGTACAGTACGAGTTTGAAACAGCGCACGGCACTACCAAAAATCTTCCACGAACAGGAGAGTCTATTGATTATAAAGGAGAGCACCGTGTTCCGGCTCAAGCATCTGACCATAAGCCAGGAGAGTATGGAAACCAAGTAGAAGTCGCACTAGATTACTTCCGTCGGGGAGACTTATTTGAAGTCGTTCCTTCTCAAAGCTTCTTTGAATCCTGCTCTGAACCACCCAGCACACTATTTCAAACATTACAACAAATCAATCCCAGTCCTTATGGGTTTATATTTAATTTAGGTGGAGAGTATATTATCGGTGCCTCCCCAGAAATGTTTGTACGAGTAGAAGGTAGGCGCGTAGAGACTTGTCCAATCAGTGGGACGATTAGTCGAGGACAAGATGCTCTCGATGATGCGGAGCAAATTCGTCAACTGCTCAATTCTGGTAAAGAAGAAGCAGAATTGACTATGTGTACCGACGTGGATCGCAATGACAAATCGCGAATCTGCGAACCTGGCTCAGTACAAGTGATTGGTCGTCGCCAAATAGAATTGTATAGCCATTTGATCCACACAGTGGATCATGTCGAGGGATTACTACGACCTGAGTTTGATGCTTTGGATGCATTTTTGAGCCATACTTGGGCAGTCACAGTGACAGGCGCACCCAAACGCTCAGCGATGCAATTTCTCGAAAACTACGAACGTAGCCCTCGACGCTGGTATGGTGGAGCCGTTGGTTACTTAAGCTTTAATGGCGATTTTAACACTGGATTGATTTTGCGAACAATTCGGCTAAAAGACTCAATCGCCGAGGTGAGAGTTGGCGCGACAATTCTGTATGACTCCTTGCCTTCAGCAGAAGAACAAGAGACAATGACCAAAGGAGCAGCTTTATTTGAGACAATTCGCCGTACGAATCAGGGGATAAAACCGGAAGAATGCAGCCCAATAAAATTGAGCGCCTGCATTCCCAATGTCGAGTCTGGTAAGCGGATCTTACTCATTGACTACGAAGACTCATTTGTTCACACACTCGCAAATTATATCCGCCAAACTGGCGCTCAAGTCACCACACTACGTCATGGCTTCTCAGAATCGTTGTTTGACGCAGAACGCCCAGACTTAGTTGTATTCTCTCCTGGTCCTGGTAAGCCGAGTGATTTTCGTGTTCCAGAAACTGTACAAGCTTGCTTGCGTCGGCAAATTCCGATTTTTGGAGTCTGTTTGGGACTACAAGGCATTGTTGAATCGTTTGGTGGAGAACTAGGAGTTCTCAACTATCCTCAACACGGTAAATCTTCACGAATTTCTGTCAGCGATTCAAATTCTGTTCTCTTCAAGAATTTACCACAATCATTTTCTGTCGGTAGATACCATTCCTTGTTTGCCCTACCGCAAAAATTGCCAGCACAACTGAAGGTAACAGCAATTTCAGATGACGATGTGATCATGGCAATTGAGCATCAAACACTTCCTGTAGCGGCTGTGCAGTTTCATCCAGAATCCATCATGACGCTAGCAGGAGAACTTGGTTTGGCAATTATTAAAAATGTAGTACGTGCGTACACCCAAACTGAAGAGTCATTAGTCATTAGTCAATAGTCAAGAGTCAAGGGTGAAAAATTATCATTTCTCCCTCGCTCGCTCACTCCCTCACTCCCTCCCTCCCTCATCTCCCCCACCTTATGAGTTACTCAGGCGCTACTGCAAATGTCCGTCCACGCCACATTCTCGAAGAGATTGTGTGGTATAAAAAGCAAGAAGTTGCACAAATGCGGCAAGAACTGCCACTAGCGACTTTGCAAGAACAGTTAACTGCTGCTCCGAGTGTACGAGATTTCCTGGCTGCTTTAAAGCAAAGTCCTCATAACCCAAGCCTGATTGCAGAGGTCAAGAAAGCATCACCAAGCCGTGGAGTTCTGCGGGCTGATTTTGACCCAGTGGCGATCGCCCAAGCATATGAACAAGGTGGCGCAGCTTGTCTGTCGGTTCTGACTGACTCTAAGTTCTTTCAAGGCAGTTTTGACAACTTGCGTAATATCAGGCAGCAAGTTGCACTCCCACTTTTGTGCAAAGAGTTTATCATTGATATCTACCAAATTTATTATGCACGGGTTGCAGGTGCAGATGCTGTACTGCTGATTGCTGCTATCCTAAGCGATGAGGAACTCCAAGACTTTCTGCGCGTGATTCACGATTTGGGAATGAAAGCTTTGGTAGAAGTTCATACCTTAGCGGAACTGGATCGAGTGCTAAAGCTTGAGGATTTGCGCTTGGTGGGGATCAATAATCGTAATCTCGAAGATTTTACAGTGGATCTTGGACTGACTGCGCAACTACTCGAACAGCGGCGATCGCATTTGCAAAGCTTTGGTATTACCATCGTCAGCGAATCTGGTATATATACCTCTGCAGATTTATCTCTTGTGGCTGAGGCGGGTGCCCGTGCTGTTCTGGTAGGAGAGTCATTAGTGAAACAAGCTAATTTAGAGCAGGCTGTGCGTAGTCTACTCAACTCCTAGCAGTCACAGTGACAAAGGAAAAACAGCCATGAAAGCTATGGTGATAACGGGCTTCGGAGGTTCAGAAGTTTTTGCTCAAACAGAAGCGGATAAACCGATACCAGGTAAAAACGAAGTTTTGGTCAAGGTTTATGCAACTTCAGTTAATCCTGCTGATTGTGGGATACGTCGAGGACTATTTGGACCAAGAATAAAACTACCTGCAATTCTCGGCTACGATGTTTCAGGAGTCGTTGAGGCAATTGGAGAAAACGTCAGAGATTTTCAGGTAGGTGACGAAGTCTATTACGCCATAGGGCTCCTGGATGGTCAGGGTGCAAATGCCGAATATAATGTAGCAAATGAGTTGATTGTTGCTAAAAAACCCGCAAACTTGTCGCATACAGAAGCGGCGAGTGTGCCAGTGGCTGGGGGTACGGCATGGGCTGCTTTGTTTGACAGAGCAAGTATAAAAGTAGGCGAAACCGTATTGATTCACGGTGGCGCAGGAGGTGTAGGTTCTTTCGCCATCCAAATTGCCAAAGCAGCAGGTGCTTATGTTTACACAACCTGCGGCAGTTATGATTTTGATTTGGTAAAGTCTATCGGTGCAGATAGAGTTATTGACTACCGCAACGAAAACTTTATCGACATCATCATGAAAGAAACGGGTGGCGAAGGAGTCGATGTCACTTTTTCTACCGTACCAGGCGAACTTTTAGCCCGAAGTCTGACAGTAACTAAAGTTGATGGTCGCGCTGTGACTGTCACAGGCGTCCAAGGTGACCTCAGCCCTGCTACTTTCAAAAATATTACAGTTCACTTTGTACACTTAGAAAATGCCCGCCCTAAACTCGAAGCTTTGAAAAAGCTGATTGAACGGGGTCAAATCAAACCTGTGGTTGGAATGACCTTTCCACTCAATCAAGTTGCTCAGGCTCATCAAAAACTTGAGGAAGGGGGCGTCGGTGTACACGGTAAGATTGTTGTACAAGTTGCTGGCTCGTAGTTAGGGCTTAAGCCCTGACGACAAATTCAATACCCATTACTTAGGTGCATGAATCTGATGACTTCCATTTCCCAACGTTTTCAATCTTTAAGAAGTAATAACCAGTGCGCTCTCATTCCCTTTGTAACAGCCGGCGATCCTGATTTAGAAACTACAAGAGAAGCTTTACGTATTTTAGACCGCAATGGTGCGGACTTTATTGAATTGGGTGTTCCCTACTCTGATCCACTTGCAGATGGTCCTGTGATTCAAGCAGCAGCGACTCGTGCCTTGCAAAAGGGAACTAAATTAGAGCACGTGTTAGAGATAGTTGCACAAGAAAGCCCAAACTTGCAAGCACCGATTATTTTATTTACTTACTATAATCCAATCCTCAATCGTGGTGTGAAGTCGTTTTTGGCACAAATCGCCGAAGTTGGGGTCAAGGGATTAGTTGTTCCAGATTTGCCTTTAGAAGAAGCAGAAGAGGTTATTAACACTGCTGCCGAATTTGGCATAGAAGTCATTTTACTTGTCGCTCCTACCAGCTCCAAAGAGCGGATTGAGGCGATCGCCAAGTTTTCTCAAGGATTTATCTACCTTGTCAGTGTCACTGGTGTGACAGGTGTTCGCTCCCAATTGCAAGATCGTGTCAAGACTTTGCTAAACGAAATGCGAACCATAACTGATAAACCAATTGGTCTTGGCTTTGGCATCTCTGGCTCAGAACAGGCGCGTCAAGCAATGGATTGGGGCGCAGATGGCGTCATTGTTGGCAGTGCCTTTGTGCAAAGGTTAGCAAATGGTAGTCCCGCTGAAGGACTGCAAGCTATTGAACAACTTTCTCAAGAATTGAAAGCTGCGATCGCCCGCCCGTCTCTTCAAACGGTGGGTTAAATACAGTTAACAGTTAACAGTTAACAGTCATCAGTCAACAGTTAACAGTTAACAGTCATCAGTCAACAGTCAAAAACAACTGAAGAATTGTTAAGACTCCTAAAAAATTACTAGCAAGCTAAGAGGTTTGAATCGGTGGTCAGCATCTCAGATATCAATCAAATTGCATCTTCTAGTGCAAGACCAGACTCCCTTGGGAGATTTGGCAAGTTCGGCGGTAAGTATGTTCCTGAAACCTTAATGCCTGCATTAAGTGAGCTAGAAGCAGCTTATGCACAATACCGCAACGATACAAGTTTCCAAGAAGAGTTACAAAATTTACTCAAGGACTATGTGGGACGCTCCACTCCCTTATATTTTGCCGAGCGTCTCACAGCACACTACGCTAAACCTGATGGTACAGGACCGCAAATATATCTAAAGCGGGAAGATTTAAACCATACAGGTGCACATAAAATCAATAATGCGTTGGGTCAGGTGTTACTGGCAAAGCGCATGGGCAAACAGCGCATTATCGCTGAAACCGGAGCCGGTCAGCATGGGGTAGCAACTGCAACCGTGTGCGCTCGTTTTGGTTTGCAATGCGTGATTTACATGGGCATCCATGATATGCAACGCCAAGCCCTTAACGTGTTTCGGATGAAGCTGATGGGGGCAGAAGTTCGTCCAGTGGAAGCTGGTACTGGAACCCTCAAGGATGCAACTTCTGAAGCAATTCGGGACTGGGTGACAAATGTGGAAACAACTCACTACATCCTCGGTTCTGTTGCAGGTCCTCATCCCTACCCAATGATCGTGCGCGACTTCCACGCTGTGATTGGCAAAGAAACTCGCGAGCAATCTCAAGAGAAATGGGGAGGAATACCTGATATTCTCTTGGCTTGTGTGGGTGGTGGTTCCAATGCAATTGGGCTGTTCCATGAGTTTGTGGATGAGCAATCTGTGCGCTTGATTGGAGTTGAAGCGGCGGGTGAAGGTGTTAACACCGAGAAGCACGCAGCAACCCTTACGCTGGGACGAATCGGGGTGTTGCACGGTGCTATGAGTTATGTACTACAAGATGACGATGGTCAGGTTGTCGAAGCACATTCCATTAGTGCTGGTTTGGACTATCCTGGCGTCGGTCCTGAGCATAGCTATCTCAAAGAACTTGGTCGGGCTGAGTACTACAGTGTTACAGACACTGAAGCTTTGGAGGCGTTGCAGCGTCTGTCTCAACTAGAAGGAATTATTCCAGCTTTGGAAACCGCTCATGCGATCGCCTATTTAGAAAAGCTGTGTCCTCAGTTGGATGGTAGCCCCCGAATCGTCATAAACTGCTCTGGCAGAGGCGACAAGGATGTGCAAACTGTTGCTAAAGTTCTCAATCCTTAGTCCAAACTCAAAAGTCAAAAGTTAAAAGTCAAAAGTGAGCCAGCGCCCTTTGGAGGGTTTCCCGACAGCAGGCGACTGGTGAGACCAGTCCTGTTCGCGCAGCGTCTCCGCTAGGAGAAGGCGGGTCTCCCAACCTAGGGAACTGGCGAACCCGAAGGGCGAACCCCGAAGCGGTTAAAAGAACTACTCTTGACTTTTGACTGATGACTGGTGACTAATGGCTAGTGACTACTATTATTAACAGTTGAGAAAATGACAGCTGTAACTCAAGCAAGCACTGACAACACCGCCGAAACTCTTAAATCTTACGATTGGTCTGGATTACTCAAACAATTGTTGGATAGGCGATCGCTCTCTGTTACCCAAGCTGCGGATCTGATGCAGGGCTGGCTCACAGACACAGTTCCTCCAGCCCTATCGGGAGCAATTTTGGCAGCAATCCAATCCAAAGGAGTGTCCACAGAAGAGCTGGTGGGTATGGCTGGTGTTTTACAATCCCAGTCCTCAGGAGGACACGCGGATGTATCTTCACAACCAGCCTCTGCGCCTCCTTTAATAGACACTTGCGGTACAGGTGGAGATGGAGCATCCACGTTTAATATTTCCACAGCTGTTGCCTTTGTTGCCGCAGCCGCAGGGGTAAAAGTTGCTAAACATGGCAATCGTTCAGCGTCTAGCAAGACTGGTTCCGCTGATGTATTAGAAGCTTTGGGTATTAATCTAAGCGCCAATCCTGAAAAAGTTCAAACCGCAGTTGATCAAGTCGGTATCACCTTTTTGTTTGCTCCAGGATGGCATCCAGCACTCAAAGCGGTTGCCGATTTACGCAAAACTTTGAAAGTCCGTACCGTTTTCAACCTGCTGGGTCCATTGGTGAATCCGATGCGACCAACAGGGCAAATTATTGGCGTGTCTGACCCATTATTGGTCGAAACAATAGCTAAAGCTTTATCGCAACTGGGAACGCGTCGTGCAATTGTCGTGTACGGACGCGAACGGTTAGACGAAGCTGGATTGGCAGATTTAAGTGACTTAGCTGTTGTCAAAGACCAACAAGTACACACAGCCGTACTCAATCCTCAGGAACTCGGTCTAACTCCTGCGCCAATTACGGCGTTAGAAGGTGGAGAAGTTCAACAAAACGCTGAAATTTTGAAAGCAGTTCTACAAGGTAAAGGTACGCAGGCGCAACAAGATGTCGTTGCTTTGAATGCAGCACTAGCACTTCATGTTGGTGAAGTGCTTGATGACACCAACACTGTAGAAGAGGCTTATGTAAAAGGTATTGGCATTGCCAAGGAAGTTCTGCAAAGTGGAGAAGCTTGGAAAAAGCTCGAACAACTCGCTGAATTTCTGCGGTAATTAGTCAAATGAGTCATTAGTTTCTTGTTAATAACTAATGACAAAGATGTACAGACGCGACGCCAGAGCCGGCACGAGGAATACTGTCCTGCAGCGCTGGCTCACCATGGCGCGTCTCTACAATGACTAATAACTAATCACTAATAATTAATGACTCGGCGGCGTAGCGGATTACTAGCTAAACAACACAAGAGGTAAAAGGCATGATTATCATCGTCAAGAATGGCACACCTGCTGATGAAATTACTCGCATCAGCCAAGAAATGCGTGACACTTGGGGTGTCACTGTGGAAAAAAGTGTCGGACAGAACAAAATCGTTTTGGGCTTAATTGGTGACACTGCCACTTTAGACCCAATGCAGATACAGAATAACAGCCCTTGGATTGAGCAAGTATTGCGAATTGAACGACCTTTCAAGCGCGCTAGTCGAGAATTCCGTCATGGCGAAGGCAGTGAGGTTGTTGTTCCCACACCAAACGGTCCTGTCTATATCGGTGAACAGCATCCTGTGGTGCTGGTTGCTGGGCCTTGTTCCGTTGAAAATGAAGCCATGATTGTGGAGACGGCAAAGCGCGTTAAAGCTGCTGGAGCCAAGTTTCTGCGTGGCGGCGCTTACAAACCTCGCTCCTCGCCGTATGCGTTTCAAGGACATGGTGAGAGTGCATTAGACTTGTTAGCAGCAGCCCGTGAAGCGACTGGTTTGGGCATCATCACAGAGCTTATGGATGCTGCTGATTTACCTGCACTATCTAGGGTTGCTGACGTGATCCAGATCGGAGCTAGGAACATGCAAAACTTCTCGTTGCTCAAGAAGGTGGGCGCTCAAGATAAGCCTGTACTGATCAAACGTGGGATGTCCGCCACGATTGATGAATGGCTCATGGCAGCAGAATATATTCTGGCAGCAGGAAATCCAAATGTGATTCTTTGCGAGCGGGGTATTAGAACTTTTGATTCCAAATATGTTCGCAACACTTTGGATTTATCTGTTATTCCAGTGTTGAGACAACTGACACATTTACCCATCATGATTGACCCCAGTCATGGTACAGGGAAATCTGAGTACGTTACACCAATGGCACTGGCGTCTATCGCAGCAGGTGCAGATTCATTAATGATTGAAGTTCACCCCAATCCTGCCAAAGCTCTATCTGATGGACCACAGTCCCTAACTCCTGAAAAGTTTGACCGTTTGGTTCAGGAAATGTCAGTTTTGGGCAAAGTCGTGGGTCGCTGGTCTGAGCCAGAGAAGCTTAGTTTAGTGGCTTCTGTTTAGTTATAGACTTTGCGTTTTCGTGATCTCGCCTAGGAAATTTATTTGTTGATAAATGATAATAATGGTGCAAGATTTGAGATTACTTAAACCTAGCACCATTATTTTTCAATGTAGGATAGATATTAACAGTTACCAGTTATCAGTTACCAGTTATCAGTTTCATCCTCCGGGGGAAACACCACACCAAGAGCACAGAAAGCGTTGGTGTCAGTACAACCACACCAGCCCGAGAAAGCGTCACTGCGGCTGGTACTGTTCACTGTTTTAATCCCTTGACAAATTTTTACAAAATTTGATATTAACTGTTTTTGTTAGATTGTATTTTTTGTTATCAAAAAAGATAAACATATCTAAAAATTGGACAAATACATCAAAAGAAACTGTATTGAGTTTCTCTTTGAAATTACTTAATATTTATATAGAAAGGTAGCGTTGTTTACAGTTTGATTTTGTTCTCTATACATCATCTAAAAACAGGGTGAATAGCCTTTACGAGACAAAGCATAGGCTTTCTTAAACTAAGAAATCAGCATCAATTTTGGCAATAACAATAAACCAGGAATTGTAAACTAGCAGACTTATTTTTGTCTGTTCTCTCTTCATGTGTTTACGCAATTTTTACCCTGAAAATCGGAGGATTCTTTGTAATGGCAACTGAAAACATTGATACTAGCAACCAATCTACTACTGATACTGGTAGCGCGAGTGTGCTGGAGAGATCTCCCTGGGGTCGCGTGATCGACACAACCGGTTCTCCTGACGCCGTATTACAAGGCTTTGGAAGTGCCACTGGTGGTGATACCTCTGGTGGCGCTCCCAGTGGCGCTGGTGGTGCCGGTAGCGGTAGTCCGTTTACTAACTTTGGCAACCCGAATGCCGAAGGCAGCCCGCTTACTGGTGGTATCAACCCTTGGGCTGCTATTGGCACTGGTGGTGGCAGCGCTCCCTCTGGTGGCGGTAGCACCGGCGGCTTTGGTGGTGCTAGCGGTGGCAGTCAGCCTGTTACTCGCAGTTCCGGCAGCGCTGGTGGCGACACTTCTGGTAGTGACGCTAGCGGTGGCAGTCAGTTTGGTGATGCAGGGACATCTGGATTGGACATAAGGTTTGGTATTGAGAACCAGGTTAACGGGGAGCTCACAGAAGCACTGGGTGAGAACTACTTACCCACAAGTCAAGCATTTGGTTCTGGTGGCAACAACCCGTTTGACCCTGGCTTTGGTAACAACGTGAGCAACCAAGCTAGCCAGGCTGGCGGTCAAAGCGTCTTCAATGGTGGCGCAGGCGACTTCGGTGGCGGTGCAGGCGGATTTGATGTTAGCAGCATCGGCGGCTTCGGTGGCGGCGCAGGCGGCTTCGGTGGCGGCGCAGGCGGCTTCGGTGGCGGCGCAGGCGGTTCTGNTGGCGGCGCAGGCGGCTTCGGTGGCGGCGCAGGCGGCTTCGGTGGCGGCGCAGGCGGCTTCGGTGGCGGCGCAGGCGGCTTCGGTGGCGGCGCAGGCGGNTCTGATGGCGACGCAGGCGGATTTGGTGGCGCAGGCGGATTTGGTGGCGCAGGCGGATTTGGTGGCGCAGGCGGATTTGGTGGCGCAGGCGGATTTGGTGGCGCAGGCGGATTTGGTGGGTAACTCGTTTGCTTAGAGTTTCACCTTGAAAGAAAAATTGTTGGGTTAACTAATATCCAAACCAAGCCAACATCATTTCAAGAGCTACTACCTACATATCTAATTGGGTCATCTATAAATTAGTTTAAAAAGTCCTGTAATCGGCTCCTCGTTGACAGGTTACGGATGAATAATTACTAGTTTTAGCAACAGAATAGCAAGAAAAACTTAAAAATACAGGCTTATTTCTGTTTATTTCTATGCCTGTGCTTCCGCAATTTCTAACCTAGAACTAGAAGGATTCTTAACTAATGGCAACTGACACTTCCTTTCTTCAAGATATACCTGAGGTATCTCCCGTACGGCGCGTAACTGATGCCGTTGCTAGCATACCCGGCACTGGCAATCAATCGAGCGGCGGTAGCTCCTCAGGTAGCAGCACCTCAGGTGGCAGCAACCCAAGCTCTGGTGGCTTCGGTAGTGGCGGTAGTCAAGGTGGTGGCACCAATTTTGAAGACGCAAGTCAGACGCAATCGTTTCAAGCAAGGGTTGAGACTGACCAACTAGTTTCCTCAAGTTTAGCTGAGGCTGGTATCACTTTACCCGGCAGTGGCGCTGGTAACTCTCCTGCTGATAGTGGTAGCGGCAACAGTTCGTTTGGTGGTGCGACTGACGGTGGCAACAACCCGTTTGACCCTGGCTTTGGTAGCAACGTGAGCAACCAAGCTATCCAGGCTAGCCAATCTGGTGGCGGCTTCGGTGGTGGCAGCACTGGCGGCTTCGGTGGTGGCAGCACTAGCGGCTTCGGTGGTGGCAGCACTGGCGGCTTCGGTGGTGGCAGCACTGGCGGCTTCGGTGGTGGCAGCACTGGCGGCTTCGGTGGTGGCAGCACTGGTGGATTCGGTGGTGGCAGCACTGGTGGATTCGGTGGTGGCAGCACTGGTGGTGACAGCAATCAGTCTGGTAGCCCCTTCAGCGGAAACGCATCCGCAAACGAGATAGACGCAACTCGTTTCGGTCTGACTGACTCCATCACGTCACAAGTAAGCAGTGGTAACCCTGACTCAAACGCAATTGCGAGCGAGATAGATTATGCTGTTAACAACGTTGTCAACAACCTAGGTGGCACATCATCAATTGATGCAGGCAATGCTTACACTGAAAGCACCCCGGTTGTTGGTGGTGGCAGTGAGCTTTCCCTATCACCTAACAGTGAGGTTAGTGTTGACCCGATCACCAACTATCAAGGCAGCGCTAGTGCTGTAAATGAAGAGTCTTTGCGAACAGTTAGCGACTTCTTGATAAATGTCTCTGATGGTTCCTTTGATCCGTCCTTGTTAAGTGGCGTTGACAGTGAATCTTTCAACACATTTGCCGGGCTTATCAATGAATATGCTCAAACAGGCAGCGTATTGGGTTCTGGCAGCAATCAATCAACAAATTATGACTTCAGTCAATTACAAGGTGGTGACTTCATAAGCTCCAGCACCATTTTCGACACAAACCAATTTGGTGGTAGCAGCCCGTTTGCTTAGAGTTACACCATGAAATAAAAATTGTTGGGTTAACCAATACCCGTGGCAACCCAACATAGTTTCAAGAGCTACTAGCCATTAACTAGCCTCCGCTCAGGAAACCAAAGAAGAAAGTTATATACCGATTTAGCTTGCTTCTTTTAGTTTCCTTTGCTCAACAAATTTTTTGTTCTAACAATAGGAGGATTTTTAGTTATGGCAACTTCTAACACTAACTCTGCTGTTAGTAGTGACAGTGTTTTTCCGCAGTTACCATTGAATGTCCAAAATGGCATCCGGACAAACATCTCAACCTTTACTGACATTGTCAACCAATACAGAAGTGTCAATACGGCTGCAACTGGCGACCTGCCTTTAGCACCTGTGGTTGATTTGGTGAATGCGGCTTATGGCAGCAACTCACCCTTCTTAAATGGCAATGCTAGTGGGTCTAGTGGTAACAACACGGTTGCTGGTAGTGGCAGTGTATCAAGTGGTAGCAGTCCAGTGACTGGTAGTAGCAGTGTGTTTCCTGTGCAATCGTCCTCTGAAGTTTTGAAGCTGGTAGAAGCTGATATCTCAAGCTTTTACAACCTTGCCAATCAGAATTCTGGTACTGGTAGTCAGCTTCCGCAATCACCTTCTGATGTATTGCAACTCTTTGCGAGTGACATCATAACCTTCAGTAACGCTATCGACCAATTGCAATCTGGGAACAATGCGATCGCTAGTACTAGCACTCCGATTGTTTAACGTCCCAGTTTGAAACAAAAAATGTTGGGTTGACCTTTTTACAGGGAAACCCAACAAGATTCCAACATCTACTAGTCAATAAACAGCCTGCACTTAAAAAACCAAACAGCAAAGCAATAAGGCAGGCTTTATGTATTTAATTTCCCCCATTTTACGAGATTTCATTCCTAAAAATTAGGAGGATTATTTTTAATGACAACTTCTACCGTTGAGTTTGACAGCAATTCAGTTATTCCCTCAGCTACTGATGTTCCCTCAGTGACTGACCTAGGTGGTGCTGCCAGTGACTCCGTTGTTGGCAATTACTCGGCTGATAGTGTAATTGTCTCAGATCCCCTAACGAGTGGTGGCAGTTCCCTATCGGTTGACACTTATGCTCCTATCACCTCTGCTCCTACTGATGGCAGTCTGACTCCAATCAGTGGCAGCACTACTGATGGCAGTCTGACTCCAATCAGTGGCAGCACTACTGATAGCAGTCTAACTCCAATCAGTGGTAGCACTACTGATAGCAGTCTGGCTCCAATCAGTGGCAGCGCTACTGATGGCAGTCTGACTCCAATCAGTGGCAGCGCTACTGATGGCAGTCTGACTCCAATCAGTGGCGGCGCTACTGATGGCAGCAACCCATTTAGTGGCAGCCAAGGTGCTGGCAGCAACCCAATCAGTGGCGGCGCTGGTGCTGGCAACCCAATCAGTGGCGGCGCTGGTGCTGGCAACCCAATCAGTGGCGGCGCTGGTGGTGGTAACCCAATCAGTGGCGGCGCTGGTGCTGGCAACCCAATCAGTGGCGGCGCTGACAGTAACCCATTTAGTGCCAGCCAAGGTGCTGGCGGCTTTGGTGGTAGCAACCAAGGTGCTGGCGACTTACAAAGTCTCGGCTTAGGAACTGGCACTACCAATACCTTTACTAGTGCTAAAAATAACCCTTATGCCGGTGGTGGGGGTGAAGCGTTCGCTAGCCTTGGCAACGTAATTGTTAATGATAATCAATGGATTATCGGTAAAGAAATCACACCAGAAAGATTTACAAAAGTAATCAACTATACTGTCGAGGAGATGGTTGACTCCGTCATCGGCAAACTGAGTGACAGATTATATCAGAGCGGCATTGTTACCTCCTCCAGTGGAGCAAACCCATTTGCTGGTGGAAACAACCCGTTTGGTACTACCAATGCGCCAGCTCTCGACTACTTGAAACAGGCTTACGGTACAAACTTCCCCATACCTAAATCAGCTGAGAATTTCACCACATCCGTCTACGCTCAAACCTTGCCAAGTGGATCTGGTACCTCGGCTGCTGCTGGTGGTACTCCGGTTGCTGGTGGTCTTGCAGGTGCTAGTGGTGGCAACCCGCTTGTACCTAGTAATAACACCTCTATTGCTCCTGGCAGTGTACCTCAGGGATCATCCTTAGATATTTTGCAGGTTGTGTTTGGTGACGACTTAAAAGGCGGTAGCGGCGGAAGTGCCAAATCACCCTCCGAGGTTTTGAGGATTGTTCAAGATGACCTCTTAAACTTCACCAAAACAGTCAACTCTGCTACAGGTAGTAAACTGTTTAGTGGTAACAGTACGCCTCTGAAATCAGGTTCGGATTTGTTGACGCTCTATAAAAATGACATCCTGAGCGCCAATACTGGTATCAACAATGTCAACGAACTCGGTGGTGGTAGTGGAGACCCATATAGCAACTTAGTTGCTGGTAGTGGTTCTCAAGCTGTTCAACCACCCAACGATATCATATCCACTGTCCTTGGTGGTCTGTTGCCCTTCAGTGGCAGTGATAACATTTTTAATACTCCCGAAGGCGGTATACCCATTGGTTATGGCAACAAGAACTTTGGTGCTGACAACGCTGTCATCGGTAACGCCAACTGGAACTATGGACACTCTAACGTAAGCGTCGGTAATGCTAACTGGAATTGGGACTCCAGTAAGAACAACGCAACCATTGGTAATGGCAACTGGAATTTAGACAATACTCAAAACAACAGAACCATTGGTAATGGCAACTGGTACTGGGAGTCAACCAGTAACAACAAAACCCTTGGTAATGGCAACTGGAGCTTCGGAAATAACAACACAACCATTGGTAATGGTAACTGGGACTACGGTAGCAACAACACAATCATTGGTAATGGCAACCAGGTCTTCACCAGCAACAGCGTAGTTATTGGTAATGGCAACTGGTCTGTGGTTATTGACAAATCAAACACTGCCGCTGGCGACTTCCTTGGCAAGTTGGATAATCTAGTGTTGTCAGTAGGAATCAAGGATGCTGCTGATACTTTGGTGAATTCCCTCTTCACCAAGTTCGCTGATGCTTTCCAACCCTTAACAGGTGATTTCACCGCAGCAACTCGGAAGACCTATGACCAGTTCTACTGGGATCCAACAACAGTTTAAACCCAGGTAGCCTGTAGGGGCGCAAGCAATAGCTTGTGTGCTAGGTGTACGAGTGTAGAGAAAAATTCATAGCATTTTACATCCGGTACCCTACTGTTGATACCAGTCACAATCTTCCTGCTCTCAGGATACTTTTCACTGCTTGCAGTCGATTGAGTTTGCTCAACCGACTGCTTTCTTATGCCTATCTGCTTTCTGCCGATTGAACCACTTTGACGTTTCCCCCAAACCCTTCACTGTTTTTGCTGTGCAAAAATACCTTTAGGGAACGTTTCGCTTTTTCCCGCCTTGTATCCCCACCTTAAGAAGATGGGGAATTACGGCGTTTTAGTTAAAAGTGAGCGAACTGACCATAAGCCAAACTAGATGCTGCTTTAGCTAAAATTGGCTCATGGTTAATAGAAAACAGAACAGGTGCGTTACAGTCCTACTCCCTTCCCGGTACAAAATTACCTATCTTTTCCTTGGCGTTCTTGGCGACGCCAGTCGCCAACGGAGGGAAAGCCGTCATTCGCGCTGGCTCGTCTTGGCGGTTCGTTAATAGGTAATCTTCCAGCGTGACAGCAGTAATACCATTTCACGTTAATCGCGATACATTTAAATTCTGTAAAGACGCGCCATGGCGCGTCTCTACACTACGGATTTGTATCGTCCTTTTCATAAAATGGTAGAATGCGCCTTATTTTATCTTTGTTAATCTGCAATTTCCGCCCTATTTCAACTGAAACTCATCAAACTTAATGACCTGCGAATCCGGGTTTAGTGTATCAAAACGATAGCTGTTGACCGTACCTGTACTCGTGTCAAAGATGCTGAAAACCGTGATGTCATTACTCGCAATATAGGGCATCGGTTTCCCATCTTCATCCAGCATGGGAGTAATTGTTGGCACTACAGATCCTAAACCATATGGATCGCCAAGTTCAGTATAATGCTCTTGATAGCCAATAGGCACTTCTCGCTTATTGTTACCCCAAGCAGCACCGTAAGAGTTACCAACATTAGACGTTTCTAAAAAGTGCATTCCACTCGGACTGACAAAGCGGTTCCACAAATGGGAATGTCCATAGAAGACTAACTGCACACCAGCAGTTTCCAGCAAGGGGATAACATCGCGGATGATGTAGTCTGCATCCTTGGGGTACTCGTAACGGACTGCCTTGATGTTACCGTCAGCATCGGGTTCAATAACTTGCACTGGGTCGGTATATGCCGGAACTATGTTACCACCCAAGGTGTGGGGCGGATGATGCAACATCACCACTTTGTACTTTGCTTGCTGAAACTCAGGATTATTGAGTTCTTGTATTAACCAATTGTATTGTGTGCTGCCTTTAGCAATTGGCTCATAAATATGTTGCCCGTAACCCCAATTCTCTGGGGTGTTGAAATCTTTTTCCCGTTCTCGGTATCTGCCTCTAGCCTCTGGATCCAAGTTGGGCGATCGCCACATATTTGTCACGTACAGTACTACCAAACGCACATCACCAAAGCTGACTGCGTAGTAAGTTTTTCCACCTTCTTTACTCTCGGGTAAGCTGAAAATCTCTTCATATGTATCCGTATTAAAAGAATTCTCTTTGAGAAATTCCTGCCCATATAACTTGAGAGCAACTGCACGAGGCATCGTAGCATCAAATTCATCATTTATACTTCCACGATTCGTGCGTCCCATAATTTCATGGTTGCCAATGCAAGTAAACATTGGCGCGTGTTGAATGATTTCACCGCCACTGTAGATTGTCTTGACCCCATTGTTGTTCATTTCATAATGAGCACGACCTTGCAAACAAGGAAAGAAAGCACCGCCACGATGATCATCAAACCATTCGGAGGCGCGATCGCCAATATTAACCAAATCACCAGCGAACCAAACCGCATCGACTCGTCCAACAGTCTCCACCACCTTTTGCAAATTTGCTGCAACCATTGGCTTGATTTGATGATCAGAAGTCAGCAGAATTTTCATTGGTTTACCTGGACTCGGCTTGGGTGCAAGCGTAAACAGATGACTGCTAACGCTTGCGTCATCTTCTCGCGCACTCGTTACATAGTACGAAACTCTTGTGTCAGGAGTTAAGCCAGTAATCTCAGCCTCATGTCGCCAAATATCACGTAGCACAGGATTTTGATAAACTTGTCCGTCTTCGGTTTGGTTTCCAACTCGTGATTGTTGGTCTTCCCGCGTGCGGCTGAGTTTAGTAGTCCTGGCAACAGCAGTTTGAGCGAGATTCTTACCGTAGGTAACTATATGTCCAGAACCAGCAAACTCAGTAAACCAGACAACTCTCACTGAAGTTTCCGCTGGTAATTGCAGAAACGGATCACTCAGCAACTGGGGTGGAGATGTCATAAATTTTTGCTTCGATAAACACACGTTTATCAGGTTAAGCCATCTCGATGAAAGTTAGGGTTAAGCGTTGAGTTTACAATCAAAGTTGCTCAAACTCCTGAATTTTTCTAATAATTGTGAGACGAGATGCCATTTTCTATCAAATTTTTCAGCGATTTCCCCGCTTATTTTTTGAACTCATTGGACAGACTCCGCCACAAATCGATAATTATCGCTTTGACTCAGTCGAGGTGAAGGAACTCAGTTTCCGTATTGATGGAGTCTTTTTACCACCGGAAGATGCCGAGTCGAAGGTTGTATTTTTTGCTGAGGTGCAGTTCCAAAAAGACCAGTCCCTTTACCATCGGTTCTTCTCAGAATTGTTCCTCTACCTTTACCGCAACCAAACACGTTATGACGACTGGTACGGGGTGCTCATCTTTCCAAGTCGGAGTTTAGAGCCAGATGACTCAACAATGCATCGTGCTTTGCTTAATAGCTCTCAGGTACAGCGCCTATACTTGGATGAGCTGGCTGATCCCAACGAACAACCTATAGGTATCAGCCTGGTATTATTGACCATTCAACAAGAAGACCAAACTGTAGAGCAAGCTAAACAACTAATTGCACGTGCCAGGGAGGAAGATACAGGCACTCTTTCTAGAGAAGCGATAATTGATATAGTCACCACAATCGCTGTGTACAAATTTGCATCTTTTAGCCGAGAGGAGGTAGAAGCGATGTTAGGGTTGAGTATTGAACAAACTAGAGTTTATCAGGAAGCTAAGGAAGAGGGGCGTTTAGAATTGTTAGCTGCAACTGTGCCACTGCTTTTACAAACAGGGATGACGATAGAGCAAATTGCCGAACAGATAGGTGTAGAGGTAGAAGTAGTACGGCAATCAGCACAGCGAGGTACTAAATAACGTGAGTTCGATGTATCTTGATTTGACCCCTCTCCAAACCTCTCCCCTTGTAGGGGAGAGGCTTAAAAATCCCGTTTTTACGTAGCTCCTGCCTTTCCTTATAGGGAGAGGTCGTGAGAACTCACGTTAAATAGATATCGAGAAAATGAAAATTTATCCAAATAAAAATAGGGATGGCACTAACCATCCCTATTGAATGAAGTAGGGCATAGCCCTACCTAATTTAAGATTAGAGAGTAGGCATATACTGCGACTTTTCAGGTACAGTCGTGTACTCAGCCACAATCTGACGGAATTCATCACCGTCAATGGTTTCTTTTTCAACGAGCAAATCCACTAACCGATCAATGAGGGTGCGGTTTTCCTCTATGAACCGCTTTGCGGTCTGGTGACATTCTTCAACTATGGCACGGACTTGGCTATCAACACGAGCCGCAATTGACTCAGAATATTCTGAGCGTGTCATCCAGTCACGACCCAAGAAGACTTCTCCCTGCTGGCTTTCCAAGGATATTGGTCCTAAATCAGACATTCCAAACCTTGTCACCATTTGCCGTGCCATGCTGCTGACTTGCTGTAAGTCGCCTCCAGCGCCAGTTGTGACTTCCGCAGAACCAAAAATCACTTCTTCTGCAGCACGACCACCTAAAGCACCAGTAATTCTGGCTTTGAGTTGAGCACGAGTAATCAGCCCTTGCTCTTCAGTGGGAGTAAACCAAGTTAACCCTTGTGCCTGTCCCCGTGGAATCAAGGTAACTTTTTGCACTGAGTCGTGGTCTTTCAGCAATGTTCCTGCGATCGCATGTCCGACTTCGTGGTAAGCAATCAAACGCTTGCTCTTGCTATCTACCAAAGGTGTGCCTTCCATACCGGCAACAACCCGATCAACAGCATCATCGATTTCTAGATTGGTGATCGCTTCTTTACGCCGTCTCGCTGTGAGAATGGCAGCTTCGTTGAGCAAGTTCGCTAAATCTGCACCTGTAAAACCAGGGGTACGACGGGCGATCGCTTCTAAAGAAACGCCAGCGTCTAGTTTCTTGTTGCGGGCGTGGACTTTTAAAACATCCAAACGTCCTTTGATGTCGGGTGCATCAACAATCACTTGTCGGTCAAACCGTCCGGGACGCAATAATGCTGCATCTAACACGTCAGGACGGTTGGTGGCAGCAATAATAATGATGCCAGTGTTCCCTTCAAAACCATCCATCTCGGTAAGCAGTTGGTTGAGGGTTTGTTCCCGCTCATCGTTTCCACCACCGATACCTGCACCCCGTTGACGTCCTACGGCGTCGATTTCATCAATAAAGATGATACAGGGGGCGTTGTCTTTTGCTTTCTTAAACAGGTCGCGGACGCGGGATGCACCCACACCGACGAACATTTCCACAAACTCTGAACCGGAAATTGAGAAGAAGGGAACACCTGCTTCACCAGCGATCGCTTTTGCTAACAGCGTTTTACCTGTTCCCGGAGGTCCGACTAACAGCACCCCTTTGGGAATGCGTGCGCCCACAGCAGTGAATTTTTCTGGTTGTTTCAGGAAGGTCACAACTTCTTGCAGTTCTTCCTTGGCTTCTTCAATACCTGCCACATCGTCAAATTTCACTCCGGTTTTTGCCTCCATCTGGAAGCGAGCTTTTGATTTCCCGAAGTTCATGGCTTGACCTGGACCACCAGGTAGGTTGCTAGAACGACGGAACAAAAAGAACAGCCCTGTAATCAATAAGATAGGAAAAATCAGATTACCCAGCAATCCCCAAATTGCGCCATCATTCCGCATCGGATGGGCGTCAAAACTAACTTGTTTTTCTTTTAGCTTGTTAATCAGTTCAGGAGCGCTTGCAGGCAGATCCACCCGCACCCGTTGTATCCGGTTGTCCAGGTCTGGATCGACGGCTTCCACAATTGCCGTTCTACCACCTTCATATAAATCAACATTGGTGACTCGATTCGCGTCCAAGTATTCCAGAAAGCGACCATAAGTCATGCGGGTATTGGCTGAATTTCTAGTCGTGTCCGCAGGAGCACCAGAAAATGCCCCTTGCCAAAAGAAAAAGCCAATGACCAAAGCTGGCAATGTCCACAGTACTAGGACTCTCCAGGAGAATTTCATCTTAATTTTGCCTCTAGATGCATATACAACAAATTAATGGCACACAGAAAGAGCCTTTCAAACCGATGTCTATAACTGCATTTTTTATCCGATGTTATGACAGACGATGGCTTCGTCGCTAGCTTGAGAGCCAGCAAGCCGAAGCTTTATTAAGAATCTTAATTAAATTTAACTTAATTTTGCTATGGATGTCTTGTTTTAAATAGAGAAATTTCCCGCCAAGACTGTTTGGCAGGCAAGCATAGACCCCTAGCTTAGACTGGTGCTATCGCAGTTCTCAATTCGTTGCAATACGGGTTGTTTGTAGGATCACAGTCATGCTGTGTTCCTACCGGGCTGCGTGTATTTCATACTTAGCGTTTTATAATAAATTAAGTTTGAACATTGACTATAAAACAATCTTGTGATAGATTCGAGAAACCGAAATTTTACCATAAACAAATCTAATGTAGACAATTTCGGTTGTCAAATCTGGTTTGGCTGAATTCCTTGTGCCAGTAGAAATTCTGCCAATTTTGCCGCTTGTTCAGAACACAATACACCAATTTTTCTGCGGCGGGGTAGCCGCTACCTAACTTTTGTATATGGTTAGAGTGTAAGGAAGATACTTGTCTTTTTTGTAAGAACCAATCCAAATATAGTAGGTTCCTGGCAGCCATTCCCCAATCATACCGGGATTTTTACCATCAAAATCATCATTGCACCAGACGCCTCCAGGACCGGTAACAATTAAAGTGGTATCCTCCGGGCTTTGTATTTGCAGTCTTAGGTACTCGAATTTACTTGTCAGTTCAACAGTATGGTCTGGTTCTTCATCAAAATATCCAGTACAGGCACCTGTAGGAGTTTCACTTTTACCAGCAATTTCCCTTGCCGGTATGGAACCACCATTTATACCGCGAACGCTTTGGGGATTTGGGGAAGAGTTTTGACCGATGATGATATCTCCAAAAATGGTTGGAGCCGTTTCCTCTGCATGAGATGTTGTATTCATTGCTGACGCGATCGCCAGCACCGCCATCATCAAAGATAATCTTATCCCTCGATTTATCTCTTTTGTCAGCATTTTAATGACATACTTTTTTAAGTATTTCTAGAGACATCTATGTTACACAAAAAGTTCCTAATGCGAGGGTATTTAACTAATTGTCTCACTTTGTACTGTGCAAAAAAATCATCGTTTGTCAATTTATCCATAGAACTAAATTTATTCTATAAACAAGGGCGCATATTTGTGCGCCCCCATTATCCATAACTTTGATTCTCAAATTATGCTTGCTGCTAACTTGCAACTTCTACTGCTTGAAGCAAGCGCGGCTTATCTAAACCAATTTGATTCAAAAGCAACCACGATTGGATCAAGTCCGGACCGTGCAAATCCCCAGTTAAGCCAGATCGGAGTGCTTTCATGACCAAGCCTTTCTTGACGTTTTGTTCTTTCACCACCTGCTTAATAATTTCTTGAGCGCTGGCTTCAGTGAGTTGATGATTTTCCAAAGCAGCGATCACACCTTTGAGAGTGGCGCTAGAACCTTCCTGTTTTAATTGAGCACTTGCTTCGTCACTAAATTCAACTGTTTCGGTAAAAAATAGTTTGCTCATAGCGACTGCATCCACAAGGCGAGTCAAACTCGGACCAATTAAAGTGACGAGCTGTTCTATCCAAGGACGCTCACGTCCTCCTGTAAATTGATACCCAGCTTCTTCCCAAAAGGGTATCAGCAAATCGGTCAGCTTATCCACTGGCATACTGTGAATGTACTGACTATTTATCCAATCGAGCTTCGCCCAGTCAAACTTTGCCCCAGCTTTATTAACGCGCTCAAAGCTAAATTGCTTGGCTGCTTCTTCCAAGGTAAAAATTTCCTGAGTCGAGTCTGGCGCAGACCAACCCAGCAATGTCATGTAATTTGCCAAACCTTCAGCGGTAAAGCCCATTCGCTTAAAGTCAGAAATGGATGTGACTCCATCGCGCTTGGAAAGCTTGCGTCCTTCCTGATTCAAAATTAGAGGTGTATGAGCAAACTCTGGCACTTTTGCGCCAAAAGCTTCATACAGCAGAATTTGCTTAGCGGTGTTGGCGATGTGGTCTTCTCCCCGGATGACATGAGTCATTTGCATATCCATGTCATCCACCACAACAGCAAAATTGTACAGTGGCAAACCAATACCATCTGCTGCGGCGCGAGCGATCACCATATCACCGCCTAAATCGCTTCCTCGCCAAACCATCTTTCCCCGTACCAAGTCATTCCAGACAATTTCCCGCTCATCTTCAATTTTGAAGCGAATCACAAAGTTACGTCCTTCAGCTTTGTATGCGGCTTCTTGTTCTGGTGTCAGGTTGCGGTGACGGTTATCATAGCGAGGAGCTTCATTTCTCGCTTTTTGAGCTTCACGCAGTGCTTCTAATTCTTCTGCTGTGGTGTAGCAGCGATAAGCTAATCCTTTATCAAACAAGGTTTGAACCGCTTGTTTATAAAGTTCCAAACGCTTGGTTTGAAAAAATGGTCCGTCATCCCAATTTAGTCCCAGCCAGCGCAGCCCTTCGAGAATATTTTCTGTGTATTCCGGACGCGATCGCTCGCTATCTGTGTCTTCAATTCGCAGGATAAACTCACCGCCGTGGTGGCGGGCAAACAACCAGTTAAATACAGCCGTCCTGGCTGTACCAATATGTAAATTCCCAGTTGGACTGGGGGCAATACGGACTCTAACAGTCACAATGTTTTCTCTCTTGTCTCTAAAGCACGTCTCATGTAGCTTATATTAAGCCTTATGCAATGAGTGCTGAGTATTGAGTCATTTCTACTCTCTACGTCACCACTCATAACTTTCAACGGGACTGACGGGGCTCGAACCCGCAACTTCCGCCGTGACAGGGCGGTGCTCTAACCAATTGAACTACAGTCCCTTATTTGCAGTCCCTTAATTGGCAACTTTCTTATTATTACTATTCTTTTGACGATTGTCAAGTGTTTTTACATCTAAAATTTTGCAACTCGATTCGCCATAATTTTTACCTCCACGCTTCACCCTAAATAATTAAGAATTCTTTTATGGTACAATTATACTAATTCAAGTGTCAAGTTCAATGCTTTTTGGAGTCAGGTGAAGGTTGGGAACAGGGTAATGACCTCTGTTCGCGACACTCGCTTGGCTTTTATGCTAAAAGTGACTAAAAACTGAGAGCAGAACTAAGCTTTTTTGCTGAAAATTGTAAATCAAGCTCGATATTTTAATTTATCTAGCTCCACAACCCAAAATGCAAATTTCCTCATCCACCTTTTCCCATATACCATCGCTTAGAAAGAGGTCTGCATCTTTTCCAATCACTGAGTATTTTATTTTATAAGGAGGATTTGATTGAATGAATAGTTGCATATTGTTGGCGGAAATTATCCAAGAGCCACAACTTCGTTTTACAGCTGATAACTTGGAAGTGACTGAAATGCTGGTACAGTTTTCCTCTGTACGGGAGGGAGAACCACCAGGAACCTTAAAAGTCGTAGGCTGGGGGAACTTGGCAAAAGAAATTCAGCAAAACTATCGCCAAGGCGATCGCGTCTTACTCGAAGGACGTTTAAGTATGAATACTATTGAACGTCCAGAAGGCTTCAAAGAAAAACGTGCTGAATTGACAGTGCAAAAGATTCACTCTTTGGGAACAGCTATCAATACCACTTCCTCACCATCGGTTGTGCAAACGCAATCAACAACTGACAGTTCCTTGCGACGAGAAGCGTCCTCAAAAGTGTCCTCACCTGTGGCGTCTCCTGCAAAAGCAACTGCGACTTATGAGTCGCCCCTTCCCACCTCTACTGCAGCAACAAGCAGTGTTGGCGTTGTTCCTGAAGATGAGATAGAGCAACAAGCTATACCCCAAAGTAAAAATTTCGAGCGCAGCACTTATCCAGTCACGCCACCTGTAGAACCCGATCCGGACGACATTCCATTTTAACAAGGGATGAATTAAGGAGTGTAACGGATAAATGACGTGTAGGTTTCAGGAGATATACTGTTTTTCAGTTACTTATACTACAAGGGACAGCATTGTAGGAACACAATGCTTTTGTATTACACTTCATTGAAAAAGGCTATAAATTATCCGTTACATCCGTGACTTCATTTGTTGCAATGGCACTTTATAGCAATCCTAAATCATTTGTGTTGGCAAAGCCTGCGCTTGCGCTTAACTCTGTGTTGTCTCTTTTCTTGGCGTTCTTGGCGACGCCAGTCGCCTGCGGAGGGAAACCCTCCTGCAGCGCTGGCTCGTCTTGGCGGTTCATTTAAAGGTAATTTTCATAAATTCAGATAGGACTGCTATATACCCATCGTAGGCGATGCTCCTTCATGAGCCGCCCTGCATGGCGATCGCCACACTTTTAAACAAGCTCAAACAATAAAGATGTAACAATTAAAAACAAATATCGTCAAAAATTACATCAAAATCAATAAAAAAAATCAAAGTCGCTGTTAAAATCCAAATAATTTATAAGTCACGATTTAAACCCCAACTTCTATGAAAGAAACTATCCTAGATGTCCGCAATTTACAAGTTGAATATTCCGGTGACACCAAAATTGTCAAAGCTGTAGATGGGATTTCCTTTGAACTCAATCGAGGAGAAACTCTAGGAATAGTGGGGGAGTCGGGAAGCGGAAAATCAGTAACATCCCTAGCTATCATGGGGTTGATACAGAATCCTGGTCGAGTGAGTGGCGGTGAAATTTGGTTTCGTCCTCAGGAGAATAGCCCACCTATTAATTTAGCCCAGTTGCCTAGCGAGCAAATACAGGTCCACAGAGGCGGCGACATCGCGATGATTTTTCAAGAACCGATGAGTTCGCTTAATCCAGTTTACACAATTGGGTTTCAGATCACTGAAGCGATTTTGCGACACCAAAATGTTTCAGCATCAGAAGCACGACGACTTGCGATCGCCGGACTGCAAGAGGTAAAACTCCTTCCCAGCGATGAAGCCCTCAGGCAACAATATCTTGAGACTTGGAAACACACTTCTTTTGGTTCATCAACTCCAAACGAGCAAAAGATAGCACAGTTGGTGAAGGAACACAAAGAAGCAATCTTGGAACGGTACCCACATCAACTTTCTGGGGGACAATTGCAGCGGGTGATGATCGCAATGGCAATTTCCTGCAACCCCTTGGTTTTGATTGCAGATGAACCAACTACAGCATTGGATGTGACGGTACAAGCAACAATCTTGGACTTGCTGCGAGAATTGCAGCAGCGCCGGGAAATGGCAATGATTTTCATCACCCACGACTTAGGACTCATTTCAGAAATTGCCGACAAAGTCGCGGTGATGTACAGAGGCAAAATTGTCGAATACAATTCGGCAGATCAAATTTTTGCAAATCCTCAACATCCATACACAAAAGGCTTGGTTGCTTGTCGTCCCACCTTGAACCGCCGTCCACATAAACTGCTGACAGTTTCCGATTATATGAATGTGGAGGAAACGCCAACGGGAGATTTGCTGATTCAGGCGAAACAACCCGAACAACCTGTGGAAGTGACGACGCAAGAGATTAATCAAAGATTGCAAATTTTAGAACAGCAGCAACCTTTGTTGCAAGTCCGCGAACTTAAGGTTGGTTTCCCTGTCAAAGGTGTTTTTGGTGGCACAAAACGTTATTTTATGGCAGTGAATAACGTTTCCTTTGATGTCAAAAAAGGAGAAACGCTCGGATTGGTGGGAGAATCGGGTTGCGGCAAAACGACCCTTGGCAGAACGTTGATCCGATTAATCGAACCAATGGGGGGTCAAATCCTGTTTGAGGGACAAGACATTACCAACCTCAAAGGCAAACCGTTGCAGCAGTTGCGGCGAGAAATGCAAATTATTTTCCAAAATCCATTCAGCGCCCTTGATCCACGCTTCAAGGTTGGGGAAGCAATTATGGAACCATTGGTCATTCACTCGATTGGTAAGACAAAGCAACAACGGCGAGAACGTGTTGCTTACCTCCTAGAACGGGTGGGATTGACTGTAGACGCCATGAACCGCTATCCTCACCAGTTTTCTGGTGGACAACGTCAGCGGATTTGTATCGCCCGTTCTTTGGCATTAAATCCCAAATTCATTATCTGCGATGAATCGGTTTCCGCCCTCGATGTGTCGGTGCAGGCACAGGTGCTGAATCTACTCAAAGAGTTGCAAGATGAATTTGGGTTAACTTACATCTTTATTTCCCACGATTTGAGCGTCGTGAAATTTATGAGCGATCGCATTTTGGTAATGAATCGTGGTGAAATAGTCGAACAAGGCACAGCGGAGAGTATTTACCGTGAACCTAAAGAGGAATACACTCAGAAGCTGATTGCCTCAATTCCTACTGGAAGTGCCGAACGTGTGCGACAACGGCAAGTCCGGGCGTTGTGATCGTTCTAGTAGTTTATGTCATTAATTTTCATATGTCGTAGGGGTCAGATCCCCGACTTCTTTAAGAAGTCGGGGATCTTGTAACCCATTAGAATTAATGACATGAGCCACTAGTAGAAGTGCTTGGCTAACAGAAATTATGATAGTTGTATAAGTTTGTAGTAAGGACTTTAGTCCTAGACTCTTTGAGCGATCGCAGCACTCATTACGAAGCCTTCAAAACAAATGCGTTCTTACCACTAGCTCAGAATTTCCCTGATTTTTGCCAGTAATAAATCAAAGTCGATGGGCTTACGGATAAAGCCATTTGCGCCTATTTCTAATCCTTCTACCACACTCACCTCGTCATAAGCTGTAATCAGCAAAATCGGAATGAAGGGTAGTTTGTCATTTTGGCGGATAGATTTTGTAACTTCATAGCCGCTCATATCTGGCATCATGACATCTAGCAGCAATAAATCAGGTGGTGAAGCCTCAATCATCGCTAAGGCTAAAGAAGCATCTAAAGCAGTATCAATGTCATACCCCTCGGCTTCTAAAACTGTTTGAAGTAAAAATAAATTATCGGCGACATCATCCACAACCAGAATTCGGTGACGTTTAGAAAACAGCATAAAACGGAAACCATTACGGTTCAATGATGTACATTTACGCTCCTGACTGTCATTATGAACAATAATGACAGTCACCAGAGCAAAGTTGGTCGGATTCCCTGTTTAACTGGGCTGTCATTCCATCCGCCCAAACACTTTAAATCTACACGACTTATGCACTTTTTCGGGTCAAGAAATGGGCAGGTAAATATTTCTACCTCAATGATGCCTGTGGTATCTCGAAAAACCGCCCATTGCTGACAATTCGCCTGAATTTCGTCTTGAATCTGTTGTCCTAAATGCTCGTAGTAAACAATCACACTCACCCACCTAGAAATACCTTGTTCCATGACTTCCATCTCCGACTCCAGCAACATAGCCTGAATCTTCGCATTCTCAAACAGGCTGACAAACTCCTCTAACACATACTGCTTTAATACAGTAGCAGTCCTCTTTTTAGCAACCTTTAATTGGAGTTTGAGCCCATCATTAGAGTCAGAGTTAAGCATAGTTTTGTACTTAGTTAAGTTTGAATCAAGAAGACGAAAGCAAAAAACGTAGGTGCTTGTCCAGAAAGGTTGTTACGACTGCCCAATCTTGCATACGAGCTAGGTTGGTTTATCAGTGATCGTTGAACTCTGTACTCGCGCTCAACCTGTGAAGCAGTAAACGCAATGTTTTTTGATTACTAATAATCTTTAGCTTACACTTAACTTGTACAAGTTTAGAAAACTTGTACAAGTTCATGATGATGCATACATTTGTACAGGTTAACCTATGTTAGATAGTCCCCCACGTGGTAAGCGAGGACCGGCTCCTTCATGGAAGCTTGGCAGAACTCGGGCTATTAGGGTACCAATTATCTTAGCTGATGCTTTACTCAGTTTGGCTAGGCAAATAGATAATGGTGAAGTGAGTCTAGCTGATGCCTTCCCAACAAAGTCGGATGAACAGGTTCCCGACGTTTTGGTTGTTCAAAGCGAGAATGAAAAAGGCTCTCAAGACGAACAAACTTCAAAACAGCATACTTTAGGTATTACGCGTGCTGAGGCTGAAGCTATATATGCCAAAGCTCAGCTTAACTTTGTTAAAACTCAAGCTCTCTTTGTTTACGCTCAAAAGAATCTATTTAGGAACAATCGCAAACCGGAGAAATAGCGCAAAAAAGTTGAGTACGAATCGTAATTTGTACCTAGGATTTTGGACATTGCCACGCGCCAACGCTTCACTACCATAAACGTAGTTCTTGATAAAATATAAGTTAGATCAAGGGCAATGCTTGGGTTTCTAAAACATAAATCTTGATAATTTAAGAAGTAAAAAAGAAAAGTTATGCATAGAGTTTCTGACAAGAGCATCCAAGCGGCACAAGAACACGCACTGCTGGCGAAAAAACATGGTTTGATAGTCGAGAGGTGTGGTAAAGTTTTGCAAAAACGTAGCGACCAGTCACTAGAGGAATGCGGTCATTTTCTTGAAGAGTACGGAACGCTGATACAGTATTACGCACAACTATCCTACCACTATGCACAGTCATTGCATTCGCAGGATGATGCCCAGTCACTCTATTTATATCAACAGGCTGTAGAAGCGCACGTTAACGCAACACAAGTCCATATTCAGGCAGTCAATGCATACACATACGAAGTCGAAAAAGTCCTGAAGACAATTGACCGAAAAAGAACTCCGCAGTGAGGAACTCAGTGGACAGAATGTTGAGCAGCCCAAGCTGAGTTCTTCTTAACTGCACGGCAAACGTTTGTAGTTTACTTAACTTGGGATAAATCTACTTTAAGCTAGGGGAGCAAGTTTCCCCATTTTGCTAGCTTAATATTTAGCACAGTGAGATTTTTGCGTTGCTCCAATGAGTCAGGGACTCCTAGTTGAGAGCAAACCCCACGAATAAATTCGGGGGCTTGCAGTTAACGCGACCTGACCAGCTTAAGCTCATAAACGGGCTACGTTTAGAGGAAGTGCTAAAAGTCCCACCTACAAATGCTTGCCAGTTTGTAGCTCTGGAACCAAGCGATTAAACAAGTTTAAGGGAGTTAAGCTAGTGTCGCTTGGAGTCAGCCGACTCTAAACATTAGCGAGGCAAACTTTACCCAGAAATGCGGTATCTCGGAAACGAGAATTAGGGATAAGTATGACGGGAAATAAATTTCCCGTCGGGCTTCATCCCCATAAATGAAATTTAGGGGCTTCCGCCCTTTGATGTCGGTGAGGAATCATAGAAAATGCCCAGACACGATATTATCGTTGTCGGAGCATCGGCTGGCGGAGTTGAAGCGCTGACTTATCTAGTCAAGCATTTACCACCAGACTTAAATGCTGCGATACTTATTGTCCTTCACGTTCCGGCTCACGGCACGAGTGTTTTGCCGCGTATTCTGGAACGCGCGGGAAACTTGCCAGCGTCCCACGCCAAAAATAACGAAGCAATCCGTCCCGGACGGATCTACATCGCTCCGCCAGATTACCACCTACTGGTGAAACCAGGATATATCCACTTATTGCGCGGTCCACGAGAAAACAGCCATCGCCCAGCCATCGATCCGCTGTTTCGCACCGCTGCACGAGCCTACGGGCGGCGAGTTGTCGGCGTGGTGCTAACGGGTGTGCTTGACGACGGCACAGCGGGACTCAGCGCGGTAAAAATGCGGGATGGTGTGGCGGTTGTGCAGCACCCTGATGATGCAATGTATTCTGGAATGCCACGCAGTGCGATCGCCAACGTAGATGACATTGACCATATCTTGCCACTGTCGGAGATTCCAAATGCCTTGGTAGTTCTTGCCAACACGCCTGTGCCAGCAGAACCAGAAAAACCTGTTTCTCAAGAGATGGAAATTGAATCTGAACTGGCGGAAGTGAATATGACAGTTTTAAACCAGGACGAGCGACCAGGTAAACCATCTTCTTTCGCTTGTCCTGACTGCGGTGGTACGCTGTGGGATCTTTCGGAAGGAGATTTGTTGCGGTTCCGGTGTCGCACTGGTCACGCTTTCTCGGCAGAAACTCTGCTGGCAAACCAGTCTGATGCCTTGGAAGATGCGTTGTGGATAGCCCTGAGAGCACTAGAGGAAAAATCATCTTTATCACGTCGTATGGCTGGGCGAATGCGCGATCGCAACCAAAGTCTGTCAGCCAAACGATTAGAACAGGAGGCTCACGACGCTCAACAGCAAGCCGCCGTCATCCGGGATGTCCTTTTAAAGGGCAATGGCAGACCCAAGGCAAACATGGCTCAAGATGAAGACATAGGAGCGACTGATAACATCTAACGACTGTTTATTGCCTTCAGTGATTCACAATTGCCCAAGAGGCACTGGGCAAAAGCGCGATGGCGCAAAGCGATCGCCTGTTGCTTTCCTTGTTTGACCTCTCTCCAAACCTCTCCCCTACAAGGGGAGAGGCTTAAAACTCAATACGCTTGGTGATAAGACCACAACCCTTATTAGGAACACAATGTAGAGACGCTTCAAACAGCGCGTCTCTACACACATGATTTTTTACACATTAACCTTAACTGAACCGTATTGGCTTAAAACTCTGATTTTTACATTGCTCTGGTGAGCAAAGTATCTTTGAGATTTTCACCCAAGCTGCTTTAAGTAGGTTTGTAGAATTAAAATGAACCATCGTAGTACGATAGAAAGCGCGATCGCGTAACCGATGCTGCTCAAAGGGTTGATGCCCTGCGGCTGCGCCTAACACATCCTACGTTTAATTATGTCCGCTTACTTACAGCGCTTATTCTTATGATTAGACCAGAAATATTTGGGTGTTCTTTGCCCTAAAAGGTTGCGTCATGGGCATTTGAAATATTGCTTATCCTACTTATATCATAGGAAAACGTTGTAATAGTCAACTAGTAAATTTAAAGGTCATTTATAAAGTGAACTACCTACAGTTCTATTTTGAATTGTTATAGCAATTCTGTATGAAGATGCGCATAACAAGACCCCCTGTAGTCCCGCGCTGGCATTGGGGGTAGGAGAGCGCCGGGGGTAAATATATGCCGCTTTACAAAGAAACGGTATTACAGCAATTTTCAAATAAATGAACCATATATCTAAAATTTAAATTTCTGTAATTAAAGTGCATGGACTTTCATTAGAATGTGGTCTATTTAAATACAAACGGCTGTATGTAAAATCTAAAATCGAAAATTATATATTTATAAAATATGAGTAATACGGAACTAAATCCCGACTTAGAAAACCTTTTAGAATACATAAAACGTAACCGTGGTTTTGATTTTAGTGGCTACAAGCGGACAACCTTAACGCGGCGAATTCGCAAACGTATGCAGTCCGTTGGTGTTGAAAGCTACAGTGATTATCTTGACTACTTGGAAGTCCACCCAAACGAGTTTGTTGAGCTGTTCAACACGATTTTGATCAACGTCACGACCTTCTTTCGAGATCCACAGGCTTGGGAGTATATAGCTAGTGAGATTATTCCTCAAATCATTGCAAGCAAGCAGCCAAGCAAATCGGTAAGGATCTGGAGTGCCGGATGCGCTTCTGGAGAAGAAACTTACACCATAGCGATGTTGCTAGCTGAGGCGCTAGGTATTGAAGAATACACAAAGCAGGTGAAAGTCTTTGCCACCGATGTAGACGTGGATGCCCTCAACTACGCTCGCCTAGCAAATTACAACTCTAAGGAAGTGCAGAATGTTCCTTTGCAGCTACTGGACAAGTACTTTGAGCGAGTTAATGGTCGCTACGTGGTGCAAAAACAACTGCGGCGCGGTGTGATCTTTGGTCGTCATGACTTGGTGCAGGATGCACCAATCTCAAAGATTGACTTGCTCATCTGCCGCAACACCATCATGTATTTTAATAGCGAAACCCAAGCCAAAATTCTTGCTCGGTTTCACTTTGCCCTAAATAATAACGGCTTTCTGTTTTTGGGTAAAGCAGAAATGTTGTTTAGCCGCAACCACTCGTATACACCTGTGGATTTGCGGCAAAGGGTGTTCACCAAAGTCGGTAATAGCAGTATGCGCGACCTGCTATTGAACATGGCTGACTCTAAGAGTCAACAAGTTATCCCAGAAATGGTTAACAAGCTCCGCATTTATGAAGCTGGCTTCGAGGTTGATCCGCTTGCCCAAATCGTAGTCGATAGCAACAGCATAGTCATCCTAGCCAACGCCGAAGCCCGAAATTTGTTTAATCTCAATTTGAAAGACATTGGTCGCTCGTTTCAAGATTTAGAACTTTCCTACCGACCGATAGATCTGCGATCGCCCATCGACCAAGTTCACAGCAATCGTCGCACCATCACTTTAAAAGACGTTGAATGGTCAATCGCCGAGTTCGCAACCAGATATCTCGACGTCCAAATCGCACCACTGTTGGACGAGAATACTGAGGAACTGCTCGCTATAAAAATCACTTTCACCGACGTAACAAACGTTAAACAACTACAGCAAGATCTGGTTCACACAAACCAAGAACTGGAAACAGCATATGAGGAACTTCAGTCCACCAACGAAGAACTGGAAACGACCAACGAGGAACTTCAGTCCACAGTCGAGGAACTGGAAACCACCAACGAAGAACTTCAGTCCACCAACGAAGAACTAGAAACAATGAACGAAGAACTGCAATCCACCAACGAGGAATTGCAGACAATCAACGAAGAACTGCACCAGCGCAGCGAGGAACTCAACCAAGTCAACACCTTTTTAGAGTCCATACTCACCAGCCTCCGCGCCGGAGTTGTCGTTCTCAGTAACGACTTGCAAATCCTAATCTGGAACCATAAAGCCGAAGATATGTGGGGTTTGCGCTTTGATGAAGTTTTTTCCAAGCAGTTGATAAGCTTGGATATTGGTTTGCCCATAGAGCCACTGATCCAGCCACTGCAAGCAATTATTAGTGGCGAATCAGAAAATCATGAAGTGGTACTCAACGCAATAAACCGCCGGGGTAAGGCGATCGCATGCCAAGTAGTTTGTACACCGCTACAAAGCAGGGACTCAGACATCAAAGGAGTGATTTTAGTGATGCAACAACAGCAACAGTAATAGTCGGCTTTGTTGTCCCGGACATAATTTGACTCTAAGAGGATGTTTGAGAAGTATCAACTATTTTACTTGATCCCCCCTACCCCCTTAAAAAGGGGGGGTAAAAGTCCCCCTTTTTAAGGGGAGCCACTGGGTTGGGCGGGTTCCCCGACAGTCCCGCAAGTGGCGTGGATTTAGGGGGATCATCGATAAATGTTGGTAGAATAGGGTACTTTCCAAACATCCTCTCAGCAAACAAGGGTCCCCAATCCCTAATCCTCAATCTCCAGTCCCCTTCACCCGAACGACGGACTCCTAAGTTGCCAGCTTTATTTCGTTGGATAGAGAAAAGTCACCCAGAGGAATAGTCAACAGTCATTAGAGTTATTATCGGATTTATAACCAGCTAGATAGATACTAGAGATTGGCACGATAAGTATCGTGATTGGTGGAGGAGACAAGAAGAGGTGCGCAGTGAATCTGGACAAGTTTGGTCAGCAAATACAAGAAGTACTCCACCGCAGCCAATTCTTAGAAGATTGCGTGAGCGAATCACCTAGGCAACATGAACATTTGCTAGCGCAAGCTTTCGAGGAACTTCGCACCGCCTTAGAAGAATTGCGCGTGGCTGAGGAAGAATTGCGGCAGCAGAATGAGCAGTTAGTTCTTGCTCGGCAAGAAGTAGAAGTAGAGCGCTTGCGCTACCAAGAATTGTTCGAGTTTGCCCCTGATGGCTATCTTGTCACAGATACCTACGGCAAGATTTTGGAAGCTAACCGCGCTGCTGCAACTGTGCTGAACATATCAAAAAATTATTTGATAGGCAAAACGTTGAGCAGCTTTATCCCTGAGGAAGAACGTTATGCCTTTCGTACCCAACTCACACACCTGCGCGAGATAGAGCAAATACAAGAGTGGGAAATCCGCTTGCAACCGCGAAGAGGTCATATCTTTGACGCCAGTTTAAATGTCACCACTATCAAGGATAAACAAGGTAACCCTCTGGGCTGGCGTTGGTTGGTACGGGACATTACTGCTCGCAAGCAAGCAGAGGCAAAACTGCAAGCGATTCAACTTCAGAATATGCAGCTGCAAGAAGTTGCACGGATAAGAACCCAAATCATGTCAGTTCTATCCCACGAGTTGCGGACACCGATGAATTCAATTCTCGGGTTTTCCCAGTTGCTGTTGCGCCGCTACTACCATCTGTTCCCCCCAGAAATCAGAGATATGGTAGAACGGATTATCAAAAGTGGTAAACACCTACTCACACTCATTGAGAGTATACTAGACTACTCCAAGCTAGAGTCAGATAAGCTAGAACTGAAATTACAAGAGCTTAACTTAGTCGAGCTAGTGACAGCAACCACAGAAGAACTGCGTTTGCTTGCCGAACAGAAAAACTTAGCCTTGGTTGTCCACTCAAATCTCGAAAACCCCAGAATCATCAACGACAGCGTTCGCTTGCGGCAAGTGCTGGTGAACCTCATTTCCAACGCTATTAAGTTTACAGAAACTGGTGGCGTATTTGTGGAAGTACAGCAACTCAATCCCAACCGAGTCGTATTGATGGTCAAAGATACAGGCATTGGCATCCCAGAATCCGAGTTGACAAATATTTTCCAGGAATTTTGGCAAGTCGATAGATCTACCACACGCAAGCAGGGCGGCGTTGGTTTGGGGCTAGCGATTGTAGACAAATTGGTACGCTTAATGAAGGGAACGATCACCGTCAATAGCAACCTAGGTCAAGGTTCAACCTTCCGCGTAGAATTGCCACGCCAAATTTGTCATTAGTCATTAGTCATTAGTCATTAGTCATTAGTCATTATTCATTAGTCATTAGTCATTAGTCATTAGTCATTAGTTCTCCCTCCCTCACTCCCTCACTCCCTCCTCTCGGCTATCCTCAACTTTGCAGAACGAGCGCGGGTATTGTTGACAATTTCCTCTTCTTGTGCTTCTATCGGCTTTTTCGTTAAAACCTGCAACAAAGGCGAATCTTTAAAACTATGCTTGACTATGCGGTCTTCCAGGCTGTGAAAACTGATAATCGCAATTCTGCCACCTGGTACAAGCGCCTGTGGTGCTTTGCTCAAGAAAGTTTCTAGCGATTTTAACTCATCGTTGACCACAATTCGCAATGCTTGAAAAACACGCGTGGCAGGGTGAATTCTTGCGTAACGGTATTTGGGAGGGACAGAATAAGCGATCGCCTCTGCTAATTGTGTCGTCGTATCAAACGGACGTTGTTCTACAATACGTCTGGCAATGCGTCGGGATAATCGTTCCTCACCGTATTTAAAGAAAATTTCTGCTAATTGCGTCTCATCCCAGGAATTTATCACATCAGCAGCCGTAAGAGGTTGTCCCCTGTCCATCCGCATATCCAAACTTGCTTCCCGACGAAAACTAAAACCTCGTTCCGCCGTATCCAGATGGTGTGAGCTAACTCCTAAATCGCAGATTATACCATCAAAAGTACTCAATGGAAACTTGTAGGCAGCAAAGTTGCTATAAATAAATTTTACCCGTTCCCCAAACGCCGCTAATACCTTTTGCGCAGCTTCTAAAGCGTCCTCATCTTGGTCAATAGCCGTTACCCGAGTATCTGGTGCAGCTTCCAAAATCAAACGACTGTGACCGCCACCGCCTACCGTTGCATCCAAGTAATGCCCACCGGGACGCACAGCCAAACCCTCAATAACCTCCCGACTCAAGACAGGCACATGAAAAAATTCCTGTGCCTCCATTCCCTGTATCTCAAGCTCCATATAATAATAGTTGAATAAGTGCAATAAAACGAAACATCAAGTCAAAGCCCTCAACTGCCGACCTCTCTCCAACTTACCGCTTAGTTCGCTGTCTGTTGCGCCTGCGTGGTTCGATTTTAAAATTTTCCTAGACCGGAGAACACTCTATTTTATGGCAAGATTAGAAACCCGCACCGAACCCATGGTGCTAAACATGGGTCCTCACCACCCCTCAATGCACGGGGTGATGAGACTAATTGTCACTCTTGATGGCGAGGATGTGGTTGATTGTGAACCAGTCATCGGCTACTTACACCGGGGAATGGAAAAAATTGCGGAGAACCGCACCAACATTATGTACGTCCCCTACGTAAGTCGGTGGGACTACGCGGCGGGAATGTTCAACGAAGCCGTCACTGTAAATGCCCCAGAAAAACTGGCAAACATTCCCGTCCCCAAACGCGCCAGCTACATCCGCGTGATTATGCTGGAGTTGAACCGCATCGCCAACCACTTACTCTGGTTTGGTCCGTTCTTAGCTGACGTGGGCGCTCAAACTCCCTTTTTCTACCAATTCCGTGAACGGGAGATGATTTACGACTTGTGGGAAGCTGCGACGGGTTACCGGATGGTTAACCACAACTACTTCCGCATTGGTGGCGTAGCGGTTGACTTACCTTATGGTTGGATTGACAAGTGCTTAGACTTCTGCGACTACATATTACCCAAAATAGACGAGTACGAGCGCTTAGTGACCGACAACCCCATCTTCCGCCGTCGTGTTGAAGGTGTTGGCACCGTCACCCGTGAAGAAGCGATTAACTGGGGACTTTCTGGTCCAATGTTACGCGCCTCTGGTGTGAAGTGGGACTTGCGGAAAGTTGACCACTACGAATGCTACGACGATTTCGACTGGGACGTGCATTGGGAAACTGCTGGCGACTGCTTCGCCCGTTATGTAGTGCGGATGCGAGAAATGCGCGAATCCGTAAAAATTATCAGACAAGCCATCAAAGGACTTCCCGGTGGTCCTTACGAGAACTTGGAAGCTAAGCGTTTAGCAGCTGGTAAAAAATCTGAGTGGGATGGTCCTGATTATCAGTACGTCAGCAAAAAAATTGCTCCCACTTTCAAGATTCCCAAAGGCGAAATCTATGCCCGTGTAGAAAGTGGCAAAGGTGAACTGGGAATTTATCTGATTGGTGAAGATAACGTCTTCCCCGCACGATGGAAGATTCGCGCTGCCGATTTCAATAACGTCCAAATTGTGCCTCATTTACTCAAAGGTGTGAAGGTGGCGGATATTGTCGTCATTTTGGGTAGTGTTGACATCATTATGGGTTCTGTAGATAGATAATAGAATTCTGTTCCCAGGCAGCTTGCCTGGGAATGAGACTCTAGTGGTCTATGTCATTTCTTTTGATATGTCGTAGGGGTCAGATCCCCGACTTCTTAAAGAAGTCGGGGATCTTGTAACCCATGAGAATTAATGAAACAAACCACTAGGTTTTTTGCGTATTTTCGATGAAAAATTATTGTCTTAATAGATATAGTTGTTGCCGAATTAAAAACATCTAACCAGAGAAATACAAAAGAAAAATATTGTTTTCAATTTGACTCAACCATCCATCGAACACAGGATAATGGCTACTATGGCAAGTAGAATCCCAATGCCTTGTCTTAAAGTAATAGGCTCTTTGAAAATCAAAAAAGCCAGCAGGATGGTAATAGTGGGATATAAGGAAGTTAGGGGCAAGATAATTGAACTTGAAGCTTGATTAATAGCCACGAAGAAACATAATGTCGCTACAGTCCCACAAATACCCACTAAAAGTGCGTAGAAAATACCTCGACTGTCTGCCTGCAACCTAAAGCTATTACTGCATAATAAGACAAAACTCACTAAAAGACCTCCACTAACCTCATAAACCAATGCGCTTTTTGGGTCAATATAGTTGGTAGCCAGCTTACTGAAAAATCCCCACAAACCGTATAAAACGAGGGAAAGTAGTGTGTAGATAAGCCAATTGCCTGGAATCATTGAGTTTGTTTTGTGCAAAACTTTCTAATGGGCTCAACCTATCATTGCTATGACTGATAGTAACTCCGTAGTGTTATGAATTCTAATCCGGCTTTGTGTCAAGCGATCGCACACCACATCGCTACCAGTCCCCAAAAGCGAATAACTTTCGCCGAATTCATGGATATGGCATTATATCACCCTGAACTTGGTTACTATTCCACAAAGGCGGTGAACCTGGGAAAGCAGGGAGATTTTTTCACTTCTATTCACCTTGGCGCTGACTTTGGTGAATTGCTGGCGCTGCAATTTCTCGAAATGTGGGAGATTTTAGGGGAACCTGTACCGTTTTCTGTGGTAGAAATGGGAGCAGGTCAAGGACTTTTGGCTTTAGATATTCTTAAGTACATCCAGCAGCAGTACCCGGATTTTTTCAATGCTCTAGATTACGTCATTGTGGAAAAGTCTCTAGTCTTAAAGCAAGAACAGCAGCAACGCTTGCAAGAATTTTCTGTGCGCTGGTTCAATTTAGAAGAAATACCAAGTCAGTCTATCACTGGCTGCTTTTTTTCCAACGAATTGGTGGATGCAATGCCTGTGCATCAGTTTGTTCTACAACAAGGGAAACTGTGGGAGATTTATGTTACAACCCTGGAAAATGGAAAAGATGAGGGAGATGAGGGAGATGAGGGAGATGAGGGAGATGAGGGAGATGAAAAAGTAATCACTTCTCCCATTGCTCTGGTATCATTTGTAGAAATTCCAGGTACGCCCTCCACACCTAAGCTTGTAGAATATTTTGATTTTGTCGGAATAAATATTAGTGATTTACCTGTCAATTATCGTAGCGAAGTTAACTTAGCTGCTTTGGATTGGTTGAGTATGGTGGCAGACCGTTTGCAGCGTGGATATCTGTTAACTATTGATTATGGTTACCCTGCTAACCGTTACTATAATCCCAGGCGATCGCAAGGTACGCTACAGTGTTATTATCATCATCAACGTCATAATGACCCATATATTAATATTGGGCAACAAGATATCACGGCACACGTTGACTTTACCGCTTTGGAACGATGGGGTGAGCGGTGTGGATTAGATAAAGTTGGTTTTACCGAGCAAGCATTGTTTTTGATGGCTTTGGGGTTGGGAGAACGAATCGCCGCCCTATCGTATACACAACAACCCATCTCACAGTTGCTGCGCCGCCGGGATGTTCTACATCAGCTTTTAGATCCTTTGGGACTGGGTGGGTTTGGTGTCTTAGTTCAGCGCAAAGGACTGACAACTCAAGAAGCTGCACAACCTTTGAAAGGATTCAGCGTGCCAGAACAAATGAAAATGTGAAAAATAAAGCGCTATTAACAGTGTGTGAGTGATTGTTGATCTACCATAGCAGTGATTACATTGGAAATAATAATTTCAAAAGGGTAATAATTATGACTCCTCATGACCTTTTCATGTTAGTAGTGCTACTGGTTCCGGGAATTCTACTTTCGGTGCTGATTATGGTGACTTTTGCGGCTGGAGGTTAAGGAAAGAATCAAGAGTCAAGAGAGAAGAATCAAGAAAGAAAATGACCAACAAAGAACTCAGAACACAGTTGTCAGAACAGCGCAATTTTTTAGAAACACAGGTTGATATCCTTACAATTGTGTACAGCTGGGTTCTGAGTAGAGGTTACAAGTCCCTAATTTTAATTAGGTCAACAAGAAAAATTCTTTCTTAAATCCTCCGGGTAGAGTCTGTGGGGACGAAGGTGTGTTCTGCGTTCTGCGTTCTGTGTTCTTCTTAATCTTGTTTCTTCTCTCGGTGCTTTGTTTTAAAGAATGAAAATCAAACAATTCAAAAGCGATCGCAAACCCAAGGGAAGGTGAAAAATGAAGGTGGCATTTCTGGGGACTGGATTGATGGGACTGCCAATGGCGCAAAGGTTGTTAGAGGCAAATGTAGAAGTTATTGCTTATAACCGCACCCCAGAAAAATTAGAACCACTCAAAGCAGCTGGTGCGGAAGTCGTCACACGCCCCTACCAAGCAATTAATGCTGCTGAGTGTACTATTCTCATGCTAAGTAACGCTGCAGCCATATACAGTGTTTTGCTTTCGGACAGGTCTTGGCAAGCTGTCGCCGGACGCAGCATTATTCAAATGGGAACAATTACTCCCACAGAAAGTAAAGAAATCAGAGATGCAGTGGTTGCTGCTGGTGGCGAGTATATAGAAGCACCTGTTTTGGGTAGCACTCCAGAAGTCAAAGATGGCAAACTGATTGTGATGGTAGGCGCACACCAAGAACAATATCAACGCCACCTAGAATTATTCCAACATTTTAGTCCAGAACCTCTACTTGTAGGTCCTGTAGGAACTGCGGCGGCGCTGAAACTGGCGTTAAATCAACTCATTGCTTCCATGACAACAGCTTTTGCCCTGAGTGTTGGTTTTGCCCAGCGTCAAGGTGTTAGCGTAGATCTGTTCATGTACATTCTGCGCCAGAGTGCGCTTTACGCACCGACTTTCGACAAAAAGTTGCAGCGGATGCTTGAGAGCAATTATGCTAATCCCAACTTTTCGACAAAACACTTGATGAAAGATATAGATTTGTTTATCGATGAGGCAAAATCTACAAGTTTAAATCTCTCAGGCATTGAGGGTGTACGGGACATTATAGACACGGCAATGAAAATGTCATTGTCTGATGCTGATTACTCATCAATATTTTCTGCGATTAATTCATCAACTGACGGCGCTTGAACCTGTCTTTGGCAGTAGCAAGGCATCCTCAATCAACTGTCGCACTTGGTGAGAGACGTAACAATCACTGTTGAGGCAATCAATGAGCAACTTTTTAGCCTCCTCATACTGCTTTTCATCGCTTGCCAGAGTGTCGAGTTGGCGTTTCATCAACTGCAATAAGTCGTCTGCATTTGGCAACATCTCCACTGCTAGCAAAAAGACTTCTCGCCAGCGTTTCTCAGCCATATGGCGCACAAGATTTTGCAAAGCTGCGTCAGCTTGATGAGGTGGGCTAGCAACAATTTTTTTGGCAGCAAAGTATTCTTGAAAGATGATATGGGAAAAGGAGTAAATGCCTCTTGCCCGCTCAACCAGTAAACCATGCTGAGCTTCAATAGACTTCAAAATATCTTCGCTGTCAACTTGAAGTGTTTCTAAAAAGGTGCTACCCTCAGGTAATGTATGGATATTATGGGAAATCCGTGGATCAATGCCGAGTTGCTTGAAAAAATACTCGCCACGTTCAAAGGTAGTCCAAGCAATTTGGCTTAGCAAGTCTTCTTTATGCTGCCGGGATTGTTTGTAAACTTGATTTCGCTCAATACCGCGTTTAGCATCCCATTTTTTCAGTAATAAATCTAGCCCTTCTTCATAAAGCTGACAACGATTCGCTGCAAAGTCTGTTTCCTCAAACACCAGACACAAAAGGCTCAGCAGTAAGGGATTAGTCGCGAGTTCTTTGAGCGGCTGATGTTCTTGCAGCTTTTGCACAAACCGTTGTCCTTTGACCGCATCTTGACCTTGAAACCATTTTGCGGCAAAGCTAACAATTTGTTCGTCATCAAAATCAGCAACTTCCACTTCGGTGAACTGTTCAAAAGTATATTCCTGTGCTGCAATCCGACAGGTTATCACTATAGAATTGGCAAAAAACCGTGTTGCAACAGCGCGAATTTCCTGCAACACTCGGTGAAGGTCGGCTTGTCTGACTTCATCCAAGCCATCGAGTAAAAGTATCGCTCGCCCTTGACTCAGCAGTGTTTGAATTGCTTGGGGTTCAACAACTCCACATTCCTCAAATTGTGCTGTCATGTAGTCCAACAAGCTTGGTTGTTCCCTAGTCTCAGCAAATTCCTTGAGGCTGATAAAAATTGGGACAGCTTCGCCTCGAAATTCACCCAAGTTACACTCAATTGCTAGCCATTTCAAAAACGTGGTTTTGCCGGAACCTGGTTTTCCCCAAATCATCAGCTTGTCGTAGCGTTTTACTGCTTCGAGTCCTGTCACCCGTTTTTCGTAAATGTTGCTTAAGTCAAAACGCTCAAACTGCTGCTGACAACAATCATGCAATTGAGCAATCGAAAGCCGCCTGCGTCCAGTCACTCGCTCCAAAACGTTGACATGAGTGTAAATGGCATCCAACCTAATCGGCTGCTCTTGATTGAGCAGTCGCATTATACCACAACGCCTTGCAATACTGTTATGAATTTTTTCTCGTACAGTTTTTACGAGACTTTCTATCTCAGAAGTACTTGCTGCATCATCTGCAGGGAGTGAGGAAACACTCGCAATCTCATCCCATTCGAGTCCTAACTTTTCGCAGATTGTGACAAAAATGTAGCGGTCAACTGCTTTCCCTTGGAAAAACTTGCTCACTGGCTGACGGCTAATACTCAGTTCCTCTGCCAACGCCTGTTGCGTTAATGAATTACGGATCAGCGCAGCCTGTGCTTTTTTCATTCCTTCAGGAGATGCCTGAAGCGATCGTCTGGTCATTATACTCCATAATAAATATTTTGATAGTGATATGAGCTATTTTCCCAATCAAAAATTTATAAGTCATACAGAATTCATACATAAATCATTCATTACTCTTACCCTAACTCATTCAGGAACATACAATACTGGAGTTGTAGTTACTTGACATCTCTTACATGAATTGAGTTTATAGCATGGCAAATTGTGAGAATGTCAATCGAGGTGAAATTATGAGTACGATTAATGTAACAATAGATGCTCCTTATGAAAGAGACGTAATGCAACAAGCCCTCGAAAGAATAGCAAGGGGATTTCAGGATTATCTGAATTCACTACATCCTGATGAAATTGAAAACTTAGCCGAACAACTGCAAACGACTTATAAAACCTCAAAGTATTCCAAAGCTGAAACTGACTTTGCTGCTAAGCTTGGAGCAAATAAAATCAGTAACCAAGAGCGAGGAAGATTAGAATTTGCTGCCCTTACCAGGAATTTTAAGTGGAGACAAGAGTTACTCAGGGATTCGTTAAGTGCACCGCAAGTGGCGGAAATGCTTAATACAACGCGTCAGACACCCCATGATCGTTTGAAAAAGAACAGCTTAGTTGCAGTTCAAGACAATGGAGTTTGGAAATTTCCCACTTGGCAATTCGATCCACAAGGACCAGATGGCGTGATTGCTGGATTACCAGATGTCTTGAAAGCCCTTAATGTTCCTGCTATGTCGAAAATCAGTTGGCTCACTCGACCAAACAAAGCTTTAAATGGGCTTACGCCTGTAGAAGCTTTGAAAGGCGGTCAAAAACAGGAAGTCATTGCTGAAGCACGGTGTGTCGGAGTGTTATAGCAATGTGTCAGAGTTAATTTATCAAATTGTACTAGACTCAAAAACCCGGTTGTTCGCCACAACCGGGTTTTTTCAGTTTTTATACTTAGTAAAAAAACACACAAAAATTGCGTAATTTGTAGTGAGGACTTTAGTCCTCAACTTTGAGAGCGCTAAAGCGCTCACTACAAGGCAATCAAAATTATTAATGATAAGACTACTAGGGAAACTGATTGGCTACAAAAAAATTACCGAAATTATACTGAAAAATTTTCCATAACTACACACATAATTTCCGGAATGACATGGATGCCTTGTGAATCTTCCAGTTAACAAAGCTTGGAGTTCCAAGTTTTGCAACGTCTCAAGGGTTATGGGACGTTCAGTATCCTAATTTGTTAGTCAACCATAATAGGAGTGAAAAAGGTGGTAAATATAATACTCCCACCTCCTGGCTTTAGTAAGGCAAAACCAAAATTCCATATTTTAAAGAAGGGTACGGAACTTTTAAGAATTTTCTCTCCCGAATATAATACTGCTGCTCTTACCTTTCGTTTTTGGGGTCCGCTTCATCGGTTTGACCATCATCTGGGGGAGTGCCCTTGTGTTAACTTTATACAAGAAAATGATGATTCTGCTGATGTTTGCCCTCAGGAGTCCTCTGCAGGGGAGGAGAAACTTATTTCACTAGAACAATTAGTTGATTCTGGCTGCTATAAGCCACTGAATCGAAAACCATGCAATGACCCACTACGTGGTATATACTACGTAGCGCCTGCGCCTCTACTTTCGAGCTGTCTAGTGGAAGTTTTTGGTGACGCAGGCTGTATAGAAATTACTGACCACCAGATTGCTTTGATCACGACCACAAGTCAATTAAAATTATTGGATGTACGCGGTTCTGGTGCAATGCGGGCTGGTGCTAATGACGCAACTTTAGCGAAAACAGAGAAACGTGGTTTAAGTCAAGCTTGGTCGCGCTACTTTTATGAGCAAAAAGAAATATACCCAGAAATTGAAGGGATTATTTACCGCAATGCTCATAATGATGAAGAGGCGATCGCCATTTATGAGCGTGCTAAACATCTACTCACCTGTCCACCAGAAAATGTTTTCCCCCTGAAACATGAATTGTTCCGGGGTCCAATTCTAAAAGCCGCAGAGGAAAATAATCTAGAGGTGGAGCGTTATTGGTAAGTCACTTGTGGTAGACGGGTTTCCCGACATAAGCTGCATTGGCTCACCCGAAGAGTGATTGTCCCACTCTGAAAAAACCGAGACACACAAGTAAGAGTATGGATAACAAATCCGATAATTCTGAGGCTAGTAAAAGCATAATTTCCAGGGAAGCAGTAGATTGGCTACTGCAACGCATCTTCCAAATTCCTAAAAAATGGTTAATTATTAGTATTATTCTTATCCTTATTAGTACCTGTGAAATTAGCTGGGGCAAAGAATCATCGTTTAAATTTAGAGTTACAAATACAACAGCAGTTTTCCTATCGCTGATTTGGTTACCATCTATACTTAAGATTTTTGCATTGAGTGGGGGAGCGCTGAAGACGCCTGCGGGAGAAATTGGTAGCTCAGGCATGAAGACTATGCTAGAGTCATTGACCAGTGATTCCTTAGGATTTCTCATCGAGCAGACCAAGCTAGCAGAAGATGCTGCTCCACCGCAACAGCAGCAAGAAATGCGTCAAATTCGCCAACAATGGCAGAAAGTCTACGCCTCACGGATTCCTGTATCAGAAGCACGCCAGGAAATGGAGCGTTTAGCCGAACGCTACAAGGAACTAAGAATGACAATGCCTTCGGGAGTGCAGCGAACATTTGAGATGGAATCAGTCGCTGGACGGATGCGTGCTTTAGCTCCAGAAGTAAAATATTCTATACAAGAAGTGAAAGACCTTCTGCAATCGAACGACCAAGGGAAACGATTGCTAGGACTTTCTGTTGCGGAGTGGTCTGGAGATCCAATTTATTTTGATTTGGTTTTACATTTAATTAGTCATTCAGAAACGGCTTTTGAGCAAACGATTGCATTGAGGGCAGCTCAAAAGATGGTGTCTAAGCTCGATACTGAGCAGAAGAAAAAATTGCAAGCAGCACTTATTGAACAGCGTAATTTCAATCAAGAAGAAAAGCGTTGGATTAAACCTGATTCTAATCGTTGGATATTGAGCGATCGCCTCTTATCAGCGCTTAATGAATAGATGTGACTTGCAGCATTTTGAAGTTTTCTAAAGTTGAACTACTTGTAAGTCATGATGTGCTAATGACACCTAAACCAAGGGCGATCGCTACATCCGAACTCCAGTAAAAATGGTATTTGATGAATCAGGGTAAAGTGGGCATTGCTCTGATTTTTTACACACTGTTCCCACATTTGGGTAGCAATGCCCACCCTACAAGTTACTTAATTATTTTTGAATTTTGAATTTTGAATGTTTGAGTAAGGTGGGCATTGCTCTGATTTTTTACACACTGTTCCCAGATTTGGGTAGCAATGCCCACCCTACGAGCTACGAGCTGTTCTCACATTTGGGTAGCAATGCCCACCCTACGAGCTACTAACAAAACTTACAATTTTGGCAAAATTTCTGGTAATAACTGACCAGGAACTTTAGACAAAGCCAGGTTTTGTCCCTGTATACCTAATTCATTGTGGAAAGCGCGAATCGTTTTTACCACGTAAGCAAACGTTGTTTGATAAGCCTCTGGTTGCTTGCTCAACCCATTTAAAGCTTGCAAATGATTGTCTAATGCTGCTTCTAAATGTTTAGAACGAGTTGGTTTATCAACATCGAAATACTGGTCTGTTGCTAACTGAAAATGAGCTAATCCTAGATTATTGTGAGTGGCAAACACATCAAAACTCAAAGGCATACCACTGAGTGAGTGAGCAAGAACAAGCGCTTCTTCGTATGCAGTAACGCACTGTTCTAACAACTTTTGCCGCTCCTCCTTGGAACTTTGTGCTTGATTTGCTAAGTGCCAATAAGCAGTTCCAAGATTATTTTGGGTGGCGGCGCAGGCGGGAGGAACATTCGCAGGAGTCCGATATTTCAGCGCTTCCTGGTAAGCATCAATAGCTAGGTGCAGATTTTCTGGTGGCTGTTCGTACTGTGCAATATTCCAATATGCCGTGCCGATATTGTTTTGAATCATGCCATACTTGAGCGGTTCTTCTTCAGGGCTATAATAACCAAGCGCTAGTTTGTAAGCTGCGATCGCTTTCTTAAGATGCTCAACTGGTTGATTGTATTGTGCTAAATGCCAATAAGCTGTTCCTAAATTATTCTGGCAAGCAGCATACTTTAATGGTTCCATCTCGGCTGTACGGAATTGTAGCGCTTCACTGTAAGCTATAACCGCTTGCTGCCAGTTTTCCGCAGGATTAGCAAAACGGGCTAAATCACCGTATGCTGTTCCCAGATTATTTTGTACGCGAGCGTAGGTTTCCGGGTGGCTTTCGGCTGAAATGAGCTTCAAAGCCAGATGATAAAACTCAATCCCCTGCTCTATGTAAGCTTGTCCTTCCTCAGAATTGGGTGGTGTACGGTAAAGCATCCAGTACAATGTACCCAAATCATTTAAGGTATCAGGCACGTGGGGTGAATTGTCATCATGGGTGATTGATTCTTGATAGGCAAGAATTGCCACCATGAGATTTTCTAGAGTTGACTGTCCATGCTCAATACGCAGGCGATATAAGTTTCCTAAGCGATGATAAGCGATCGCCAGATCGACGCTTGAAGCTTGTTGCGCGTGTAATTCTTCTATCTCCTCTAAAATATGCCGCACTTGCAAGTTCTGTTCATCGTCTTCACCAGCTGTCGTGTTAATCGTTGCTAAAACTAGCTCTGTTAATTCTTTGCTAATGTGAGATATGCGCTCTTGTGATGGGGTTTCGCTGGCGCTTGCTTGATCAGTGAGTTCCTCTTCAAGAGGTTTGCTTGTTAAGTTTTCTGAAGTTGACGGAGGAACTTCTTGCCCTTTGTGTCCGCGATTAACTGATATCTGTTTCGCAAAGTCAAAATCATCCGCAATCGCTGATTCTTCTAGAATCGATTGCTCAACATTGCCCAACTCTAAATTTCTAGAACTGGATAAACGTTCTGGAGAGGTTTTATTTTGAGTTGTCGGTGTGGGTTCTCCAGCAAAGACAAAAACACCTGTACGGTAACGCCAAAACTGTGGTGCTGATTGCTGAATAGCATGCAACCAAGGACGTGGAACCCACAACAGCAAGCTGGATTCAAACTTAGACAGTTGTTGCTCAGTTAAACGCAGATAGTGCAAAAATAACCGTTGTATTGCTACTGGTTGCCTAGTCAGCTGTTCAACGCCGACAATTTGAAATGCTGGTATTGGTAGCGATCGCCCTGGAGTGTCTTTTGATGTACCAACAATAGGTGGTGGATAATTAGACAACCACTGATTTATCTGAGCTATAGGATTAGGGTCGCTTAAATTCAGCCGCAACGTTACTAGTCGCGGGTATGCTGGTGTGCTGGCTTCTTGTGCATTTGATGGCTGATATAGCACTTGCCCAACAGGATAAGCCAAAGTTGAATGCAAACGTGCCGCCACCTGATTTCTCAGGTTTAAATCATCACACACCGCCAAAAAGATTTGTCGTCGTAAACCGAGACTAAGGGCAAGTTTTAGGCGGTGATACACTTGCCGATTCCAAGCAAAATTATCCGAGTGTGTAGTTTCATTTACGCTCATGGCGGCTAAAGAGCCAAAACCTAGTGGATATACCCTCTTGGGGTGCATGCAGGCAGCCTGTAAATCTGACCATGACTACGATTTTCAAGCCATTGTTGCTTTGCTCAGGATAAATCAATTCTTTGAGCTTTCAAAGAACAAATGTATAAATTATGCTCTAACAAGAAAATATTTTAAAAAATAAAAACCAGGCTCTCATAAGACTAGTACACCCCGGGCGGAAATAAAGCTACTATTCACGCGGAAGCGAAAAGCTTATGAACTAAGCATTTTGAATGCGTGAATGTCTCAATTCCAACAGAGCGGTACTAGGAGCCTGAAAAAGCGCAAAAATTAAATTTTTAATTTCTAAAACAATTTGCTATCAACTTACATTGGATACAGAAAAAGCAACAAAAATCAAGCCACCAACCAAAATCGTTGCAGTAATTCCCAGGATAATATAATTTCGCTTTTGACGCTCAGTAGGCGGTTCTGCTGTGTAAACTTTGGGTTCACGAGCAAAGTTATTCAGACGACCGCCTTCTTCTGTTGTATAGGGCATGAGTACAATTCCTTATCCCATTTATTTATTTAATGTTACAGAAGCGATATATTTGCTCTTAACAGTAGGAGACAAATCGTTACATTAGCAGAGAAGAACACAGAATGCAGAACGCAGAACTCAGAATAGAAGAGGACACGGTGACGCGGTGACAAATTCCCTGTGTGCGTCGCCGAGTCTCTCGGTCTGGCTTGTCTTGTGGAATCCTGAGTTCTTTCTTCGTCAACACTCAAGAGCGACTATGAATGATTAACTCTTGATTGTTGACTAACTTGGGTAGAGTCGAGAGGAGCTATTACGCTCCGTCCCTCTCTGTTAGATCCGGACGTGCCGCTTTCGCTGCATCCGGCTCCCGATGTTCTTACCTTGCGGTTTTGCTCGTGTGGGTGTAATCGTGGCAGCTTTCGTGTATGGCTAGAAGGTTTGATTTCTTCCAGTTGTTGTGATTTCCATCTACGTGATGTAGGTGTACTCTCTCCTCACTTAGCATTTTTAAGCCGCAGTGACCGCATGAATGGTTTTGCCGTTTTAAGGCTTTAGAGGTTTCACCGTCGTAGAGCTTGCTGTTACGTTCGCTCCAGTAGGTAATATCTCCATCGAAAGGTGATTTATCCCCTTTGACGTTGACGTGTTTGTTTTCGGAGTAAGGAACTGATGGGAACGCTTTGTCAACAAGCTTTTTGCTTGAGTAGCGGTCATTCTTGGTTTCCTTGTTGAATACCTTGAACGCTCTATATTTGATGTGGTACAGGGAGAATCTTGAACCGTCCATCTTGCAGTAGCGGTGGTAATTCCTCCATCCTCTAACCAGGGGGGCTAGTTTTTTAGCTTTTTCCTTGGAACCATAGTTCGAGTTGTTGACGATTGCTTTTACTTTCTGACGGAACGCTTTGAAGTTATCCACTGAAGGGACACATCGAAACTTTCCGTTGTTTTGCACTTTGAAGTGCCAACCGAGGAAATTAAAGCCATCTGTCGTATCGGTAATCTTGGTCTTGCGTTCGCTGACGTTCATCCCTCTTTCAGCAAGGAATTGACTAATTCTCTCAAGTATCTTCTTTTCGTCATCTTTAGGTTTGAGTATTATTACCATGTCATCTGCATACCGGATTGACTGGTGAATTGCTTCAATCCCATTGAGTGCGATGTTAGCTAATAGCGGACTGACCACCCCACCCTGAGGAGTTCCCTGTTCCGGGAACTCAGGATTTGTACCTGCCTTGAGGCAGCGGAAGATACCTCTCTTCATGCCTGCTGGGGCGATGAGGTTATCCATTATGGTGTTATGGCTTATCCTGTCAAAGCATTTTTCGATGTCGAGTTCGATAACTCGCTTATCTATTCCATTACAGCGTGAGTTTAGATTAATGAACAAGATTTTCTGTGCATCGTGCGCCGAACGTCCTGTCCTAAATCCGTAACTCCTTTCATGGAAGGTTGCTTCGTGTGCTGGTTCCAGGGCATATTTCGCAAGGCATTGCCATGCTCTATCTGCGATGGTAGGGACTTTGAGAATTCGGGTTTTTCCGTCCTTTTTGGGGATAGGTATCTCCCGTAATTTGTTATGATGCCAGTTGTGATAGTTGGTCTTGAGGTTTTCCTCAAGCGCAATGCGTTCTTCAAAGTTGAGGGACGCTTTGCCATCCACACCCGCAGTCTTTTTGCCAGCATTTAGCTGAGTTACTTGTCGGATAGCCAGTAACCTTGCTGAGGTGGATTTTAGAATCAGTTTTTGCAGTGACCGCGTTTTCCGCTTGTCGCCAGCTTGAACTGCTTTGTACACTCGCTTTTGTAGGCGGAATAGGTTTTTGCGGAATTGCTTCCACGGTAACTTGCTCCAAGATTCACTAGTTTTAACGCTGTGTCTAATCATGCTCTGGCTTCGGCTTGTGTACTCTGAACACCTCAACCCAATTACGGGTTGTCCTAACCGAATCAAGGGGGTTCTGTCACTCGTCTGACCTACTTGAGGTTCGACCTCCTCAAGACCCTTGGTTCGTTTTTCTTCGTTCCCCAGATGAGATTGTTTGTACCGTTAGGTGGAACCACTTCAACCGCCAGAACCCCTTACTCTTTTGCCGCTTATCGACTAAGTATCGGCGGGATTATCTCTGGCGTAGTCAGGGATTTTGTGTTATGCCCTGCTTCTGGATGGGTTGCTTTTTTAGGTTCTATTTTCACCTTGGGTACTCCCTGTTAGCGCCAGTGTCAACCCATAACAGTTGTCTGATTGCGCCCTGTTCCCAGCTTCGCTCTGTAGAATTCCGAGTCTACTCGGCGTGGGCAGATAAGGAGTCACTCTTGAGTTTAGAGGGTAGGGCTTTCACCTACATCCTGTCTGGAGTTCAACCATTACTGATTGGATAACTTATGTACGGACTGATTACCGTGATTCAGTTATCAGCGAATCGCACTAATCGTCCCAGTCAGCGGTGAACTAGCAATAGCATAGGTTTTGATGGGCATTCTGCCGGCAAGGTAAGCCAGACGACCGGCAACTGTTGCCAAATTCATGGCATGAGCCATTGCTGGGGCGTTTTGTGCGAGGGCGATCGCGCTATTAATCAACAAGGCATCTGCGCCCATTTCCATTGCTTGTGCTGCTTCAGAGGGCGCTCCAATGCCTGCATCTACCACCACTGGTACATTGGCATTTTCAATGATGATTTGAATATTTGCAGTTGTTTTCAATCCTTGTCCAGAACCAATCGGTGCTGCCAAAGGCATAACTGTCGCACAGCCAACTTCTTCCAAACGCTTTGCCAGCATGGGGTCAGCATTAATGTAGGGCAACACAGCAAAACCTTCTTTCACCAGTTGTTCTGCTGCTTGTAAAGTACCAATGGGGTCTGGTAGCAGATACTTCAGGTCAGGAATCACTTCTAATTTCACGAAGTTGTTATCTTCCTGTCCTAAAAGTTTTGCCATTTCCCGCCCCAGACGTGCGACGCGAATTGCCTCTTCTGCAGTTTGGCAACCTGCGGTATTCGGCAACATCCAGATTTTTGTCCAATCTAATGCTTCGGCTAAACCTTCATGTCCGGGAGCATTGGTTTGTACTCGCCGCACTGCAACAGTGACAATTTGACAACCGCTCTTCACAACGCTTTGCTGCATTTCCTCAATGCTGCGATATTTTCCAGTTCCCGTCATCAAGCGAGATTGGAAAGTTTTTCCCGCAATTTGGAGTGGTGAGTCTTCTAAAGTGCTAAGTTCTGAGTTCCTAGCTGCGGTTTCTGAATTCTGAGTTTTGAGTGTGGGGTAAGTAAGCATTGAGGTAGTAGATGACTTGGTGTGGAAGCGCGAGTAGTGAAAATGAGATAATAAAGGGTCGGAGTTTTGCTCAAGAATCAAATCGGCAAGCAATGCTCCTGTTACAGGTGCCAGAAGAATACCATTGCGGTAATGACCTGTCGCCAAGGTTAAGTTCTCACAAGGGCTGGTGCCAAGAATAGGTAATTCATCTGGGGTTGCAGGGCGAAATCCCCACCAAAATTCCTCAATAGGATAGTGCTGTATTTGAGGAAATAGACGAATGGCTCTTTGTAGTAAGGTTTGAATTCCTGCTGGCGTGTTGTGGGGGGTAAAGCCGACATCCTCAACCGTGGCACCAATAATAATTCGTCTGTCGCGCCTTGGAACGATGTAAATATCTTCCCCAAACAAAACCCGTGTCAAAGGCAGATCCGGCACAAATTCCGGTACTCTCACACTCAGCATTTGACCTTTTACAGGACGCACAGGCAGGGGAAACAATGCGTTTGACCAAGCACCAGCTGCCAAAACATAATGTTGGGCGCGAAGGACTCCAGCACTTGTTTGTACGCCAACAACTTGCCGTTGCTGCTGTTGAATGCCTTCGACTGCAATACCTTCTTTAAGTTCAACGCCAAGGGACTGAGCAGTTGCCAACAATGCTTGTGCTAATGCCCTATTGTCTACTTGTGCGTCTTCAGGATACCACCAACCTCCAACAACTTCTTCTCCCAATCCTGGCTGATATTGATGAATGACTTCCTTTTCTAGCCAGTAGGCGGGGGAAGAGGAGGATGAGGAGGATGAGGAGGATGAGGAGGATGAGGAGGATGAGGAGGATGAGGAGGATGAGGAGGATATAACTCCCTTATCTCCCTTATCTGCCTTATCTCCCTCATCTCCCTTGTCTTTCCCTAAGACTGGAGTCAAAATACCGCACGACCAATAACCAGTATGAATACTGGTAAATTCTTCGAGCTTGCGCGTCCAGTCAGGGTATAAATACAGAGAGCGCGTACACAACTCTTGCATTGCTTGGTCTGGGATTCTTTCGGCACTGGGTGCCAACATCCCAGCGGCAGCATGAGTAGCAGCTGCAGGAAAATCGCGGCTGACCACTGTCACTTTTGCACCGCGTAATTTTAATTCAATGGCGATCGCCAAGCTGATGACGCCGCCACCAATAATTAAAACGTCACTAGTCATTAGTCATTAGTCATTAGTTAGTTATTAGTCAAGAGTCGATAGTCATTAGTCAACAGCCATTAGTCATAAAATTTTGAACTTTGGACTATGGACTTTGAGCTATAGACTTTGGACTAACAACTCGTCACTCATAACTCATAACTCATAACTTGTAACTTATAACTCATAACTTGTAACTGATGACTAACTACCACAAGGCTCGAACTGGTTCGGTATTCTGATTTGTTTCATTAGGTGATTGATTGCCTGGTGATTGATTGCCTGGTTGATTGTTGTTACCACCGCTTGTGTCGTCTTGAACTTGGTCATTGTTAGTGTTGCTGTTCTGATTTGTCTGGGCAACGTTATTTCTTTGGTCGTTTGCGGGAGCATTACCAGCGGCAGTGCTATTAACATTGATATTAGCTGGCAGAACTTTTGATTCTTTACCCCTTGGTGCTGATGTTGGTGCTGGTGCTTGAGCCGTATTATTTCGTCCGTCCATTGGAAAGCTAATACCCAGCAATGTACCAAGCAAAATTGCTAAGCCGCCGGCCATAAGAATAAGTGGTGTCCATCTACCCATATCGTTATTTCTCCGTCTTAAACTTCTGATGTCCAAACTATTTGAGAACCTTGTCCCCAAAATCCATCATATTTTGTAACCTTCACATCGCCCAAAACTTTGGTTTGGCAGGCTAAGCGTAGGTCTGTTGTAGGAGAATGGGGAGGTAGTGACCGCCGCGCTTTGTCGCGCCAATTTGGCTGTGATACTTTGCCTTCTACAAGAACTGCACAAGTTCCACAGCTGCCAATTCCCCGACAGTTTATAACCTTAGCACCGCTATTGTAGAGGTCAACACCATTTTGCAGCAATATTTGCCGCAGATTGGCTCCGCGAACGCACTCAATTGTTTTACCTTGAGCTTGTACCTTGGGCATTCGTGAACACGCTCGTTAGCTTGTTGTTGTATTGTAACAATTCATTTCAATATAGAAAAATACCGAAACACTATATAACAATAGCTAACCTTAGACCTCAAAAAAGTAGACATCTTGCACTCAATAGATTTTTGTAGGCGGGGAACAACTGAGAAGTCGCTATTCTAGGAACTCAGAAATGCCAACTGCATTCTATATTCTGCTTTTTGTTTCCTTTATCCGGCTCAGCACTCTTATTGAGTGAGCCTAAGGAACGGTAAAATCTTTTTTTAAGAACTAAACAAGTATCCTGTAGTACTTTCGTCTTGCCCTATCCTTAACTGTACTTACACATTGCCTTAAAAGTTGTCTCCAAGAGTTCCTATTTTATGACTGCAAATTCCTCACCCCAACTTTGGATCTATGACACAACGCTACGGGATGGTACTCAACGTGAAGGATTATCGGTGTCCATAGAAGATAAGTTACGCATTGCCCGCAGGCTGGATCAACTTGGAATTCCTTTCATAGAAGGTGGTTGGCCTGGAGCAAATCCTAAGGATGTACAATTTTTCTGGCATCTCCAAGAAGAACCGCTGACTCAAGCAGAGATTGTCGCCTTTTGCTATACCCGACGCCCTGAAAAAACAGCAGCAGATGATCCAATGTTGTCAGCAATTCTTGCTGCTGGTACCCGTTGGGTGACAATTGTTGGCAAGTCTTGGGATTTACACGTTACAGAAGGACTCAGGACAACTCTTGCAGAAAATTTGGCGATGATACAGGATACGATTGAGTATCTTCGCTCTCAAGGGCGTCGGATTATATACGATGCAGAACACTGGTTTGATGGCTACAAGCGAAATCCAGATTATGCTTTACAGACATTACAGACAGCAATCTCTGCTGGTGCTGAATGGATAGTTCTTTGTGACACTAATGGCGGCGTTTTACCTCACGAAATTACTCAAATTGTCACAGATGTGGTAAAGGCGATCGGGGATTGGGGACTGGGGACTGGGGAAGATTCCCAATCCCCAATCCCTAATCGCCAATCACCAATTCCTCAGATAGGAATTCACACTCATAACGATTCAGATACGGCAGTTGCCAACGCCTTAGCTGGTGTTATGGCAGGAGTGAAGATGGTTCAAGGTACCATTAACGGGTATGGTGAACGCTGCGGCAATGCCAATCTCTGTTCGTTGATTCCCAACTTACAACTCAAGCTAGGTTATAAGTGTATTGAAGATAACCGATTGTCTCAGCTGACAGAAACGAGCCGCTTCGTAAGCGAAGTCGTAAATCTTGCTCCTGACGAACATGCTCCGTTTGTCGGACGTTCGGCTTTTGCTCACAAAGGTGGTCTTCATGTATCGGCGGTGGAACGCAATCCTCTGACTTACGAACATATGCAACCGGAACAAGTCGGAAACCGCCGCCGGATCGTCATTTCTGAACAGTCTGGAGTCAGTAATGTTTTAGCCAAGGCACGCACTTTTGGGATTGAACTCGATAAAAATAACCCCACAACAGGGCAAATCCTGCAACGTCTGAAAGTTTTGGAAAGCGAAGGATTTCAATTTGAGGCGGCGGAGGCAAGTTTTGAGTTGTTAATGCGCGAAGCTTTAGGCAGTCGCCAGCTTTTCTTTGAAATCAAAGGTTTCCAAGTTCATTGTGACTTGGTTGAGGGGAAAGGAACTTCTAATGCTCTTGCCACTGTAAAAGTCGCTGTCAAGGGTAAGGATATTCTAGAAGCTGCCGAAGGAAACGGGCCTGTTGCCGCTTTAGATGCGGCTTTACGCAAGGCTTTGATAAACTTCTATCCCCAAATGGCTGAGTTTGAGTTGACAGATTATAAAGTCCGGATTCTCAATGGACACACCGGAACAAGAGCGAAAACCCGTGTTTTGGTAGAGTCGGGTAACGGTCATCAACGCTGGACAACGGTTGGTGTTTCCACCAATATTTTGGAGGCGTCTTATCAAGCAGTGGTAGAAGGTTTGGAATATGGTCTTCTGTTGCACTCTCAAGCTGAAGCGGCTTTGAGTACTTCGAGTTGAAAATCCGCCAAGTCGCGCACGATCGCTGCGGAGAATTCTCAACGTCTCCTCTGATTTAACGTGAGTTCTGAGTTCCTAGCTGCGGTTTCTGAGTTCTCTGGTTATGAGTTCTTTCAAAGATCCAATTGCCAATCCCAGACAATTTATTGAAACTCCCACACCACGAAGGTGATTGGCAATTTGGTTGAAGAATTCACTGTATGTTAGTTGTTGGTTGTTAGTTGTTTAATAACCACTCACGCTCACTGCTCACTACTAGCTACTCGCTTCTCTTACGAGAAACTTTCCCATGCTTGAGCAACGAGTTGGCTCAGCCACCGTCTTTGTTGTAGGTCTAGCAGGCTATCGTCAGCTAGCAACTGGGCGGTTAACTCTTCTAAGGATTGACCCTGAGAACGAACAATTTTGATGACACCAGCGATCGCAGCAGCAACCAATTCTTCATCAATCGGCGCTTGTCTCAAGGCAACGATTTCTTGTGGACTGTCTGGGATGGGATAATTCATGGCGTACGTTTACAGAAACAAAGAATGAACAAGAAATGTGAGAAAGTCTTAATATTTCTTTACTGAATTTTCATTCAACCGATACGGCGGAGTTTACCATACTTTATTCGTTTGTTAAATCGGTCTTAATTTATAGATTTATCGGAGATTTTAGAAAAAAATGCAAGAGATTCTTTACCTGGAAATCCCTACTCCCGAGACAAACGCTGTATGCAACTGGCTACATACTGATTTTGAACCAGGAATTGGAGAAAAAGTACTCACCCCGCAAGGCTTTCGCTTGAGAGTTTCTGATACTACAACTAGTACTGGGACTATTTCGGAAAAGCTACCGGTTGAACTTTCTGTTTTCATTTGGTCAGTGCAGCGAACCACCTATTTGAAAGCGTTCCGTTGGGCAGATAAACCCTTTCCCAGAGAGCAACAAATTCTTAAAAAGCTCACCACTGGGTTGAGAAGTCGCTTCCCCCATGAATACCCTGAACCTCCAACGCTTGATTTGTCTAAGCAATCAATTTTTGAGGCGCTTGCTCCCTACTACCCCCTGACTGTTAAATATTTTCAAAAAATGCCCAACGGGGAATATGACTTGAAGCGAGCCTACTGGTGGGAGCAAAGATGGCGCGAAGGTGTACGGAATCCCCAGCAGCCGCGTCAAGTAGTGTTTTCCCATGTAGGGAGAGTAGGAGAAGATGAGGGAGCAGGGGGAGATGAGGGAGATAAGGGAGCAACATCCTCTTCATCCTCCTCATCTTCCTCATCCTCCTCATCTTCCTCATCCTCCTCATCCTCCTCATCTTCCTCATCCTCCTCATCCTCCTCATCCTCCTCATCCTCCTCATCCCCTTCATCCCCCTCATCCTCGCCCCAATACGACCTGATCTACATCGGCGGGGCGCTTGGGGTTATCCATGCAGCAGTCATGGCAAAACTGGGCTATCGAGTGCTGCTGTTGGAACGATTGCCTTTTGGGCGAATGAACCGAGAATGGAATATTTCCCGCGATGAGATTCAAAGTTTACTCAACTTGGGTTTGGTGACGACTGCAGAAGTGGAATCGATTATTGCACGGGAGTACAAAGACGGATTTAATAAATTTTTTGATGCTAATAATCCTAGCCACCTAAAAGCGCCTGTTTTACACACCCCTACAGTGCTCAATGTGGCTTTAGATTCTGAGAAATGGTTGCAAATGTGTGGGCAAAAGCTGCGAGCCGCAGGTGGTGAAATTTGGGATCAGACAGAGTTCATGCAGGTAGATGTATATAATACACAAGTCGTTGTTACTGTCAAGGATTTAACCAGTCAAACCCAAAAGCAAGTGAGTGGGCGACTAATAGTGGATGCTATGGGAACCGCTTCACCAATTGCATGGCAATTGAATGGTGGTCGTGCTTTCGACAGTGTTTGCCCGACTGTGGGAGCAGTCGTTGAGCGGGGATTTGAACCGGGAGTATGGGATTCTCAGTATGGCGATGTGCTATACAGTCATGGGGATATCTCGCGAGGAAGGCAGTTGATTTGGGAGCTGTTTCCTGGAGCAGATGAAGAATTGACAATTTATTTATTTCATTACCACCAAGTGAATCCCAAAAACCCCGGTTCGTTGCTGGAGATGTACGAGGACTTTTTCACGATTTTGCCAGAGTACCGCCGCTGCGATATGGATAAGCTGGTGTGGAAAAAGCCGACTTTTGGATATATACCGGGGCATTTTAGTGTGGGGAGCCGCGATCGCACTGTTGCTTTTGACCGTTTGATAGCGATCGGCGATGCAGCATCACTCCAGTCTCCCTTAGTTTTCACTGGCTTTGGTTCTTTGGTTCGCAACCTAGAACGCTTGACAACTCTTTTAGATACCGCCCTCAAACATGACTTGCTGAGTTTCCGCCATTTGAACCAAATTCGCGCCTTTCAAAATAATATTGCCGTCACTTGGATGTTTTCCAAAGGAATGATGGTTCCTACTGGCAAATTTATACCACCCCAGCGAATTAACTCTATGCTTAACAACTTTTTTGGGTTGTTGGCAGATGAACCTCCAGAGGTGGCAGATAATTTCATTAAAGATAGATTCGATTGGTTGACCTTTAATCGGCTAGCGATTAAAGCAGCTTGGAACAATCCTGCATTGCTACCGTGGATTTGGGAACTTGCAGGTGCTAAGGATTTACTCAGATGGACTGGAAACTATTTTGACTTCAGTCGCCACGCTCTTTTACGCACTTTGCTTAGTGGATGGTTCCCACGCTTTCTTCGGCAAATTGGTCCTTGGCTGGAACCCCGATATCCAGCATTGTGGTTACGGCTATTAGCGATTAGCTATGCTCTCACCACAGGCATTGCACGTCCCCAAAATTCAGTAGCTCAAGTTACATCGGAAACGACACTTCAGAAGCCAAAAGCCATTTAGTTCTTTGTCATGAGTCAAAAATTCTTAACTAATGACTAATGACTAATGGCTCTTGGGTCTAAAATTTGGTAGCTCCACAGCAGCCAAAGACTTTCGCCGCTTGGGTGCACGCTGCGGGTAAAGCACTGGGGAGGGAGAATTGGAGTTGGTATCGTAGTTAGTCAGCTCTTGAGAGTCAGTATTTTCTGACAATTCCACAGATGACAATTGCGATACCTGTATCCAATAGTCCTCAGTTTCCTCTGGAGAATCAATACTTAGTGATGTTTGAGCAGTTTCTGGTTCCGAAGTCTGGGGTATTACAGAAGTTTCCCAAATAGCTTCAGACGCCAAGGTACTGGCTGCATCTTTTTCAGCAGCAGGTTGTGCAGATGTGGACACAGGATTGGCAACAAAAAACATTTGCAGCACACCATCCAATTGCTCTTCTAAGCTTGCTGAACCCAAAGATGAAACTGTTTCAATTTCTGGTTGTGGTGTGTCAACTGGTTGCGTTTGTGTAAATGTTTCTTTTGGATCTGAGGTGTCCCAACTAGACGATGGATTAGGTATGGAATGATCCCATTGGTGTGGGGGTGATGCGATCGTTTCCCCGCAAGGATTATCTACACTATCTGTAAAAAATTCAGATTCCGCTGACCAAGGTCGAATCGGTTGCGCTTGGGAAAACAAAAAGCTAGAGTGCCTAGATGGTCTTGTTTGACTGCTGTTTATGTCGTTATGATCAAGGGAATCGTAGCTAGGGACTGGTGTCTCCAGACACTTTTCCAAAGCTGCTTTAAATTGTAGAGTCTGGCGTTGTTGTCGCATCAGCCTCGTCCGTAGCTCTCGACAAGAGTTTTCTGATTGCAATAGCTGGTGAGACTGTTCGTTGCAGCTAGATTTCATCAGCGCACATTCCCGCTCTAATTGAGCAAGGCGTTGTTGGCTAATTTCTAGCTGCGCTTTGTAATTTGAAATCAAACTTTCCTGGCGCTGAACCGTTTGCACAGCAGTTTCCAACTGTTGAAATAAGGAATTTACTTGCTCTTGAGTGGCAGTAAGTTCCTGAGTTTGTTGGTTAAGCATCGACTCTGTCACACTTGAGCGCTTTTTGTGCCACTGCAAAGCCATCTCTGACTCAGTTAAGGTAGCTTTTAGCTCCTCTACTTTGTCATACAACTCATTATTGGCAGAACGTAATTCTTGATTCAACTCCAGCAATTTCTGGAATTCAGCGTCTATGAGTTCTTGTTTTTCGCTGTTAGGTTCTGCAACCCATTCTTGCTGCAGTGCATCTTGTTCTGATGCAATTTCGCTTTCGCACTGGTTGTTTTGTGTTGGTGCCAGTAGTGGCTGGTTAGCAACAGCAGTGCTTCCACTATTGTTAACTGAGTAGAATGGACAACTCACCTGCTCGGGTTGCAGCGAATACGTAGTTGTTAGGGGTTCAACAAAATCCCCATTGTTTGGGGTGTCAGTTTGATTCATCACTCTCTTCACCCACCAGCCTTAAATTACAAAGCAGAGACTGCGGTAGCATGACATATAAATGCTGTCTCATTACAAGAGACTATCGAAGGCAAGTTTAGTTTCTTGTGTAATTAAGTCACTAAACATGAGCTAGTTATAGCTTTTCCTCACTGCTGCTTGCAAAAAAAACAGAATTAAAAAATACTCTCGTTTTTGATGAAGCAACATATGTTGTTTGATAGTCTTACCCTGTTTATCTCTGCTAAACAGTTGTAGCAGTTTTTCTTTGGAAAAATACAACAATGATGTTGATACAATGTTGCAGTTTGATAGATCTGTAAATCAAAGGGAGAAAACATATACCCCTGAGTATCTTACCATCAGGGGTGCGAATTTGTATTAATTTCTATCAAGCTAGAGGTTGACAGTGGAGTATAAATATGATAAGTAAGAAAATTTTTCTAGGGGAAACCACTAAAAAAAGCGATCGCCTTTATTATTCCGATTAAAAGACAACTCATAGTTGGTAAAAGACCAAGTTGCAGTAATTTGTAGGGTGGGTACTGTCCAGTCACGACACACCAACGATATAGGAAGGTAGGCAGTGCCCACCCTACGTTAGATTCGCCTTTTTCATCTCCCCTTCTTGTTTACGGCAGCCAACGGGGATGAAATCCAACTAGGGGAAGTTGTTCTGGCTTAATCTCGTTTGCCGCAGCAGGGTCGGAAATGGGCAGCAGGGGCATTAACCACAGGCTACTGGTAGCTATTGTCTGTCCGTCATCAGTTGTTAACATATTTGCTTGTGATGAGCCGGTGGGGGTTGTCTGCGGTACAACTTGGTCAAATAACAACCCCAAACCATCAGGTGCTAAACTCATCTCCACATTCCGTTGGTCGGGGGGCAATACCAGCAGTGGTTTTTGTTGCCCGCTTTTGAGGTCGATCGCCACTAAATATGGCTGTTCCTGATACAGTTCTCCTGGTAAGAGCTGAGTTAACAAGCAGTAAAGGGTGGGTGAGGCGGTATCAAACTGGCAGCTAACAATTGAGCCTTTGGTGCGTAGCATTTGTTTTTGCACGCCTTGGTTAGTCACCAGAAACAAATCTCGGGTGTAATCTGAATTAAACTTGACCATTGCCGCTTGCGAACCATCCTTAGAGAAAGCCTGCACTAAGCCAAACTGTGGTAAAAAATCTAGGGGTTTGCTGGTTTCTGCTTCCAGGGCTAATATTGCTGCACCTTGACCTTGGGCAACTGCGACAGCTTTACTATCCGGCGTGATGATAAAGTCTCCCCCTGGTTGACTTTTGAGACGTTTGAGGGTTGGTTTGTCTTGAGAATTTTTGCTGTTTACGGGCATAAACCACAGCCCAAAGTCGCCTGGATCATCTTTTTTGCCTCGTTGGACAACAAGAATTTGTCCATCAGGCGATAAGTCAAATTTCAGGTTTTGATATTCCTTGTTATCCAAAATTAGGTCAACTCTACCTGGTGCTTCTGCTTCTTTTTCAGATTGCGTAGAAATACCGCTTGTGACAGTATAAAGCTGAGATGAAAGTAAGTCTTGGCTTCCGAGTTTGCGAGCAGAAAATAAAATTTTATCCCCATTTGGAAAGGGCTTAAAATCCATCACAAGTAAGTCTTGAGGCGTGAGTACTTTTTTTTGTTGTTGGGTGAGATTGTAGAGAACTAATCGTCCCTTGTCTTGTTGATCTGCTCCGACGTAAAGAATAACGCGATCCCGTGTGCGAAAACTTCCTGTAAACGGTTGTATTTGTCTGTTTTTTCCTTCTTGTTCCGAAAATTTATCCTTGGCTGCCTCTAGCTGTACTTTGTACGTTGTTCCATAAGGGGCTGGTGTCATCAGTGTGTAAACCATCCGCCGCCCTGCCCAACTCATTTTACCTGCTAAGGGCGGATCGATTCTTATGTTATCTTCTACGCTTTTTGAGTCCATTGGGCGACTAAAGGTGAGGCTGAAGGATATATCATCTGCTCCAACTTCTTGGTTCTGCCAGCTAAAATGACGCACGCTAGGCTTAACTGCATCACCCTGTAACATTAATAGCCCAATCAGCAGACTGAGGATGAGCATCAGCCCGATAGCAATACGATCTAGTGGTTGGAAAAAAGTTTTACTAGTAGTCATTAGTCATTAGTCATTAGTCATTAGTCATTAGACATTAGACAATATTGCATCTCTTTGATTTCATCTGTGTCCATCTGTGTCCATCTGTGGTTAATTATTCTTTTTTTCGACTTTTGCAAGAAGTCTATTAGTCATTAGTCGATTTTGATGACTTTCGACTATCAACTCCTGACTAGTAAGAATATGGATTTTTCGGTTGGGGAATTTTTTTCAAGGAAGTTGCACCGATAGTCAATTGGCGTTTATTTGCCAAATTTTCCGTCATCATTTGTCCTTCAATTTCCAGCCAGGTATCGGGTGGATATTGATCGCGAGTCTCTTTCAGTTTTACAGGTAATCCCACAGGATAGGCATCTGCAGCGCAGCAAGTGATGACAAATCGTGCCAAGAAGAAATATTCTTTTCCTAAATCCGGTGGGTGGATAACAAATCCCTGTACCTTGACTTTTTGTCCTGTATATGAATCTGGTTCTGGATAGACGTTGAGCGTACGTACCCAATCTAGGAGTGTTCGCTCTTCTGGACGGGTCGAAGGGCGGAATGCTTGAGGTTGGGCGCGTGTTGCTCCCACTAAATCTGTCACACCTCGCGCAAGCGCTGTTTGGCTGGCAAAAACCTGGGGTGTAATTGTTAATCCTAGGATTGCTGCTGTTAAGAGTATTGCACTACCCCAACCTGGTGGAAAGAAACTCAGGTGCTGCACACTTGGAGCCACCTCACGCCGCTGCCGCAAAAGTTGCAGTGTCTTGAAGCCACTAACAATGAGCAAGCCAATTGCACCTGTAATTGCTAACCAAAAGTAATCGGGGTGAATTAACAAGTTGAGTTTATTAGTTAGCCAGTACTTGAGGATTAAAATACCCCAAGCTGTGATTGCTAAAACATCAACCCAAGACTGTAATTTATAATTACGGATTTTAGATTTTGTTTTTGGTATTGAAGTCATTGGTGTTTAGTCATGAGTCATGAGTCATTAGTCAGAACGCAACAGACAAATGACAAAGGAAGAAATAACCAAAGGAAAAATAACTCCTTTTTTAAATAACGTGCAAGTTAATGAAGAGGGTCAATAAAAATGTTAACTGTCCTGCTAAAACAAACAAGTAGATGACAGCCCTTGGTTTCAAAATTGATAACAATAAACCAATGCCTTTGATATCAATCATTGGTCCAAATATCAGAAAAGCTAACAAGGAACCACTGGTAAAAGTTGAGGCAAAAGACAGGGCAAAAAATGAATCAACTGTAGAGCAAATTGACACCACTGCAGCTAATATCATCATGGCAGTGATTGAGGTAATTGGACCAGATCCTAAACTGATGATAAATTCACGAGGGACTGATACTTGAATAGCAGCAGCGATCGCGCTTCCTATAACTAACACCGCCCCTAATTCGCGCAATTCTTGCACGCAATTATCCACCAGCAACCGCAGTTTATCTGCTAAGGGTTTACTGGGTTTAGAGGTTGCCATATTTGCTTGCACGCCATTAGCATCTATCCGCATCGTTTGACCTGCTTGCCCTCCTAGCAAATAAGTCCCAGACTGTAGTAAGGTGGGTAGCGTTGCTTGCTGCTGTTGTACTAATTGATTTCTGGTGGAGCGTTTGCCTTGTGGGTTTGCAGGTGGGTTGAATTTCAGATAACGAGCGATCGCAGGTTCTACAATCGTTGCTAAGTCTTTTTGAAAACTAAAGACAAAGCCAACAATGACTGCAATCAATAGGGAAAATACGACTCGTAACACCACTATTTCTGGCTGATCGCGAAATGCCGTCCAAGTTACCCAAATGACAATCGGGTTGACTGTCGGTGCTGCTAGCAAAAAGCCAATTGCTACTGGTATCGGTACTCCTTGCATGAGCAACCGCCGTGCTACTGGTACGTTACCGCATTCACAAACAGGAAATAAAAAGCCCACTAGGCTACCAGCTAATGCACCCAGCAAAGGATTTTTGGGCATTTTTTCCACCAGTTTGCGCTCATCGACAAAAAACAGTAGCAAACTAGAGAACAAAACCCCAAGCAACAAGAAAGGTATCGCCTCGACGAGCAGACTGAGAAAAAGGGTAAAACCATTGTTCAGTTGATTCATGTGTCTCGCTGATCAAAGCGCTGTTGAGTTTTTCGGTTGTGCCAAATCATTTTTTTCAAAATCGGTATTATCTACAGGTAGGGACAATGAAACAGCACTCAAGTCACAAGATTTTTTAATGCTAATTGTGACATATGTCTGTTGCCAATCTTTAGTTGCGCATGAGCCATTAGCAATAACCTGTTTCATTTAGCTGTATATACTTGCCTCCATGTACAAAAGATGAATCTTATTCCTAGTGCAGCGTGGCGCAAATAACAAGGGCAGTTCAGAACTAGTCAAAAGGCAGATATCACAAACATTATTTCCTTCGTTTAGGTTAGGGCAAAGCCCTACAGTTCCTGCTGCCTTCTGCCTTTAAGCACTAGATTGTTAAACTTAAGAAATAGTTCCACTTTCGGAGTGTCAGCACTTAGGGTGCACAATTACGGTTAGCTCAGTAAATTCTTCTTGATATTATGTTGTGTCTTACGCACTTTCATAAAGGGTTCACAGTTTTTAAACATTCGGGGATCGCTCTTGGTAACTACTTATTATGAGATATTACTATTTTTGGCAACATCCCATATGACTATGGATAAATACCTACTACAAAAATTTTCAACTCGCAAGACCAAAATGGAACAAATACGCTCTCGTACTCAGGCTGAATTTATTTAAAAATCAACCCTACCCCAGGAGCAGAAGGCTCTGTGGACGACATACAGCACATTGTTCGTGCATGAAGTACAATGTTCTTGTCTAAAAGCAAGACTAAGAGCCCTTTTGACTTCTAGCTTAGAAATTGGTGCTGTATGCGTTTCAAGCAAAAGTGTTACAGTTTTCCAGGCAGGGTGGCATTAAATTTTAGCAAATCATCCATAGGATAGATATCTTTTAACACCATTATCTTGAAAAGACAAATCTGCTGCTGATACACAGGGGCGGAATATCATCAAACATTGATAACATCATTTAAAAACGCAAAGACGCAAAAGTGTAGAGACGCGCCATGGCGCGTCTCGACCTTTGCGTCTTTACACAAAATTTAAATTTAGGGAGAGCAATTGTATTGCCTACGCGGCTGTTGTTACTGTTTTGCTGTGCGAGCAAACCACTCCTGGTATGTTTTCTGGTGTTCTTGATCTTCTACCAGAATTGTGACTTGCACCGCTTTGCATCCATGATTTCGCTCAAGGGCGATCGCATTTAAAAGTAAGCTAGCTATTTTAGGGGAGCTAAATTCACCACTCACGGTTAAACCGCCATCAAAATTAGCCAATGCAGGTGTTTCTCCTTCAGTCACCCCTTCTGGTGTTTGGGCTTGAGTCAAATCAATACCAGAAATTTCTTCTTGTCCCAAATCTATTTCTGCAAGCTGTTTGCGTTCTGGGCTAACTTGTTCTACTATCAGTTTCTCGCGCCTGATGGGAACTTGTACTATTTCAGTTTCAATTTCTTTACGGACAATTACCTCGCCAATTTTGCGCTTCGTGCGGTCAATGACTAATCGTTCTCCTAGCAAACGAATAATTTCTTCTACTGAATCTATGTGGATATCGGTAGCATTTGTTACTCCTGCAATGTTCCCTGAGTCTTGTGTATTTGCTTCTGGAGTGTTTGAATTTTGTTCCATTTCACTGACTTGGCTTTCTCTTTGTATATATTCAGGTAAATATTCTATTTGTTCTATTTGTGATTTATCCACGTTTATAAAAATTTGTTTAATTTGTGAATCAATTTTTTCAACTAGCTTACTACTTAATAGAAACAATTGATCCTTTACCTGATTATCCGAGTCAGATACCACAAAGTTTAACTGACGATTGCCATCTATGATTAAATCTTGAACCTCACCTACTACCTGACCTTGCCTATCAATGACAGCATAATTTTTCACTTTTGCCCTCAAAGTTTCTAGCAAGGCGCTAATTCTTGTGATTTTACTTGCCTTTTCATTGTTTATAGGAAATGTTTTGTAAGTCATTGTTAGCACTTAGTAACTGCTTACCCTAAAATTCTAAAATAATTTATCCATTTATTTATAAATAAATGGGAAATAGAGACGCGTAAGCCTTGCTCTACTCTTAGGTGAGGCAATTGCGCGTCTCTACATTGATGAAGGTGAACTAAAAGGCTCTTCGAGTTCTTTTAGAGAAGATTTTTGCTCTCAGCCGCACAAATTTGTCTATTTGCGGGCGGCTGGTCAGGCAATTACAAGGCTTGATTTAGCGTTCATCAATGGGAAGACCAGGAGCGTTCACATCCAATTCTTCACGGCGAATTGTTTCTTGAGCCTCAACGGTGTCATGGTCTACAACTTTCCGCACTCTGACTTCTTCACGCACAAATGCTTCTTTGCGAACGTCAGCTGTTTCTTCGTAGATTTCCACGCGAGCAACTTCTCCTTCACGGAAGTTAGCTTCGCCAGGAGCAACTGCTCTACCAGCATCGGCTGGAGTGACTCGCTCAACAACGACTCGTTCTTTTTCTACTGGAACCGTAACTCGCGCAGTTTCAGTTTCAACGTGCTTGCCAATAGCTACTTCTCCAGCTTTTTGGCGTCTCTTATTGGCAATTAGCCGTTCTTCGTATAGTTTCAGGGTTTGATTATTCTGCTCGTTCAATTGGAACAGAGAAGGCTCGTGGTCGTAATTGTAGCTATTACGGTCGTAAGTGGGAGTTGTTGCTGCTGGATAAGCTGCACCCGCCAAAGGAGCCGATGCTTCTAGAGGAGCTGATGCTTCCAGAGAAGCTGATGTATCTACAGGTCGGTTTCCGGGGGTGCGATAGACACCGCGTACGCGCTCTTCGTAGTCGTAATCAACGGTATCACGCTCGTTGAACTCAGGTAAATTTTCAGCTTGTTCTCTGGTTAAGCCAAGCGCAAAAACACGATCAAGGTTATAGTCGATGCGAGAACGACCAACTGGTAAAAGAACTTTCTTACCAAAAATCCAGAAACCTAAGTCAACAACTAGATAACGGAAACGACCTTCTTCATCTACCAAAACATCACTAACTGTACCAATTTTTTCGTCGTTTACTTCTGTGTAGACGCCCAGCCCCTTGACATCAGTACCTTGAAAACTATCTTTGTAGTTTGGATCGAAATCTGCAATTTTGTGTAAAGCCATGCTATTTTCCCCTCAAAGTCTTTGTATCTCCTACCAAGTACTTTAAAGAATTTCCCGGCTATGCTCCATCTCCCTAACGAATGACTTAAATTATATTATTAATGCTCAATAGTGGTAGTTCTTTTTGATTTTTGTATAGTTCATCCTTTCTTGACTTTTTCCTAATCCTGTTAGCAATTTCAGATATTTTTTTACATCAAAAAGAAACACAGACAAAAGATGTATGTTTACCCTTTTGCCTGTATTATTTTACAGTCAATTTTTAATTGAGATTTTTTTGGCTAAGCAATTTAAAAACGATCATTTGGAGTCGTATCAACTTGGTTTATGGGCAAATCCCCTTGAGTATTAATATCTAACTCTTCCCGACGAATTGTTTCTTCTGCTTCAACTGTATCCCTATCAACCACTTTTCTGACGCGGACTTCCTCACGCACAAACGCCTCTTTGTGAATTTCAGGCGTTTCTTCATAGATTTCTATGCGTGCTATTTCCCCTTCTTGAAACTGAAGTTCGCTGGGATTGACTGCTCTGCCTGCATCTGTAGGATTAATTCGCTCAATAACAACTCGCTCTCTTTCAATTGGTACAGAAACTCGTGCTGTTTCTGTTTCAATGTGCTTACCAACTGCTACTTCCCCTGTCTTGACACGGCTTTTGCTGGCTACGAGGCGTTCTTCATACAGTTTGAAAGTTTGATGGTTCTCGTCATTCAAATTGTACAAGGATGCATCTTGTTGATAATTGTACGTATCGCGATTGTAAGCAACGTCACTTGATATTGGACGATACGCACCGCGTACCTGCTCTTCATAATCGTAATCAACGGTTATGTTGTCTCTGTACTCAGGCAAACGTTGCACTTGCTCTTTGCTGAGTCCATCAACAAAAACGCGGTGCTGATTATAATCAATACGGGAAAGACCAATCGGTAATAATATTCTTTTATCAGAAGAATCATATTGAGTGTCTATAACCAGATAGCGAAAACGACCATCTGCATCAACTAGCACATCGGCAACTGACCCAATTTTTACATTGCCTTCTGTATATAAATCTAAAGTTCTGATATCGTCACCACCAAAAGTTTCTCTATAGTTTGGATCAAAGTCTGCAAGTTTGTAGAGAGGCATAATCTTGTCTTTACATTTAAGAACATCTATTCTTTACAGTAGAAATAGATTTGATGATTGCCATCTCGCTGGCGACTTAATTTATGTAATTAATTATCAGCCATTAGTCATCATTCTTTAGTTGGGAGACTATTGACGGAAGAGTAAATAACTCAATATATACTTATAAAGATATAATTTTACTTGGGTTGAGCTTCTGATTCTTTTCATTCAATCTCTCTATGGTATGATGTTAAAAAATAGTCAATAAATAATAAGATAGAGATTAGAATTCCAAAAGGTAGAGAAGTTTAGACTATTGTGATTGAGACTACTAATTCAAAATTTCAACTCTAAAAGAAAACCTAATAAAAATGTCTGGTCAATCTTGGTTATCACAGCTCAAACAACACAAAGTTATTGCAGTTATCCGCGCCGCAGAGGTCTCATTGACACGCCAATTGGCTTTAGCTGTGGCATCTGGAGGAATGCAGTTGATTGAAATTACTTGGAATAGTGCTGGTGCGACTGAATTGATCGCGCAACTCAGGGTAGAATTACCTAACTGTACTATTGGAACTGGTACGCTGCTTAATCTAGAGCAAATGCGGGAAGCAATTGCTGCAGGGGCACAATTTCTCTTCACTCCCCACGTTGATCCAGTGATGATTAAAGCAGCAGTGGATATAGGCGTACCTATCATACCAGGAGCCCTCTCCCCAACAGAAATGGTTACGGCTTGGTCTAGTGGCGCAACCTGTGTCAAGGTGTTTCCCGTGGAAGCAGTAGGAGGCGTAAGGTATATAAAAAGTTTGCGAGGACCATTGGGTCATATTCCCTTAATTCCGACAGGGGGTGTGACTTTAGAAAATGCCAAGGAATTTTTACAAGCAGGGGCGATCGCAGTTGGTTTGAGTAGTCAGTTGTTTCCCAAAGAGTTTGTAGATACTGAAAATTGGGAGGCGATCGCTCAAATAGCAGCAAACTTGCTCCAAAAAATTAGTTAGTCGTGTTATATCCTCGCCAAGGACTAACTTGGAGTATGCCTTGCTTGGTAAACACCACCTTAAAATGAACAATCTCTTCCCTAGTTGCTGGTCGTCTTTTCACCAGCTTGTAGAGTAAGTCATTCTTCGTTGTTTGTTGAGTGAACTGAGCACCATCTGAGTTAACCAACTGATAACCTAAATTTTCCTCAGCCCGTCCCCGTTGTTGCCAAGCTTGATTCAGTTGGTTGTAGACTTTTTGAGTCAAAGGATAAAACAGGGTGGAATCGGTACTCTCGGGATGCTTAGTCAAAACTGCCGCTAATTCTGAAGCGAAAGGCGGCGTAGTCATAGCTGCTTTGAAGGCACTTGCCAAATCTTGATAGTTTCATCTGCACTGCCACTGGCGAGGGTATGACCTTGAGGATTGAAAGCCACAGACCAAACGGCTTTATTATGTCCTACAACAGTGCTTAGCAACTTCCAAATTAAAAAATATCCAACTTTTTTTGTGGGGTGGGCATCCTTGCCCGCCCAGTTTATAGGACGCTCCCCAATCCCATGCCACAAATTGGATAATTTATTCGTTGGAAACCCCTAAGCGCTGTAATAAGCCATTCGGCTTATAACCCCAAGCAGATATTATCGCTGGTGCTTCCATCAGGATGAAATCAGACAAAATGGCGTCATGTCGTAGCAATAAACTGGGAAGTATAGGAGAAAGCGAAAACTTTCCCCAAAGCGCTGTTATTTGAGTATATATGCTATGAAAAGCCTGATTTTTCCTATATGGATGCGTCCTGTGAAACTATTGTTGACTGGGACAGCACTGACCTTGAATATTTTTTTTGCTGCTTCAAATGAGGTTTGGGCGCAATCCAAAAGCCAGACAATTAAACAACAAATACAGACGCTACAAAAATCCGATCAACGTTGGATTCAAATTGACCTTTCAGACCAACGCTTAGTCGCTTGGGAAGGAGGCAAACGTCTTTATGCAATCATGGTTTCCACAGGTAAGAAATCCACCCCAACTCTCACTGGTGTTTTTCAAATTCAATCCAAGCTTAAGTCTACTCGAATGCGGGGTACAGACTATGATATTCCGGACGTTCCACATACTATGTATTACAGTGGAAGCTATGGGATTCACGGTGCATATTGGCATCGAAAATTTGGCACGCCAGTCAGCCACGGTTGTGTCAATCTGCCTCCCAAGCAGGCTAAGCGGCTATTTAACTGGGCGTCGATAGGAACACCAGTGGTGGTGCAAAGGTAGGTCATGGGTTATGGCGGTTCGGCGGTTGAGTCAAGTACAGCAGCACAGACCTAACCCCCAACCCCCTTCCCTACCAGGGAAGGGGGCTATTTCCCCTCCCAGTAAAAAAAGCTGCTCCTCTTCCCTCCCCTAAGAGGGGAGGGTTAGGGAGAGGTGGGGAGGGGTTAGGAAAGAGGTCAATTTGTACTGGTGTAGTAAGCGCTCACTACAAGCCATGTTTAACTCAACTGCGCCACGAGTTGATTCTCCAACAACGTTTCACTGGTTAACAAGTCCTCAACCGTGATTCGCAAAAAGCGTTGCTCATCGATTTGAAAGCGGACTTTGACGCGATCGCTCCCCGGAAATCCAGGCGGTGTCAGTTGGGCAATACTTCTTGCACCATCTTTATCGTTGAGGGATTTGACGTTTGTTTGTCCGGTGGCGATTGAGCGAGTAATCAGGCGATCGCCATCAAAATAAACTTCTGTAGCGCCTGTATCTGCTCCCAATTCCCCCATAATTAATTCAATACTCGGCTGACTCTCCACAGAAGCGCCCAAAACTAATTCTACAGGCTGACTCATTGGGTAAGGTTGCCCAGCTTTAATGATAGGATGCCAGCTGTGGCATTTGTTGCGGCGATCCCAGTAACGGATACCGTAGCTATGGTAAAGAAAATCTTTCAGTTCCACACCTTGAGCAAGCTGCAAAGCACCTTGGGCAATAGCTTCAAAAGGACGCTCGCAACGAATTTTTTCTGGTTCAAAATACTGCTTCACCCATGTTTGGACGGCTGGAAGTTGCACAGTCCCACCAACAAGTAAAACAGCATTAATGTCTGAAACTTCTATTCCCTGGCGTCGCGCTTGCTGCAACAGGGAACTCATTGACTCATCAAGTTGTTCAAAAAACGCGTGTTCTTTGAGGATACTTTCTAGGGTATCGCGGTTGAGTTCTAACTCATAACTTTCAAACGTCTCATCGTTGAAGTAAACTTCACTCGCTTGGGTTTGGCTTGAAAGCTGAATCTTCACCCTTTCCGCCAGTCGCGTTGTCAAGGGACTAGCCACAAGCCCTTGGGTTTTGGCAAAGTAATCAACCAGCCAATTATCAATATCAGTACCACCCAAATTTTGCCCAGCCTTCGCCAGTACGCGAGCGGTTTTTACCTTTTGCTTAGAGTCTTCGGCTAAGGACTTATTCCCCCACTTGAGAAGAAATCCTATGGGCTTTTGAGTGGTTTGCACGCTTTTATCCAGGCGCACCAGCGATAAATCTAATGTTCCGCCGCCAAAGTCAATCACCAAGAGAATTTCTTGGTCTGCCATACCATAACCTAAAGCAGCAGCTGTTGGTTCATCCAACATCCGCACTTGTTCGACGCTTAGGGTTTGGCAAACTTGTCCTAGCCAGTGACGATAAGCTTCAAAGCTGTCTACAGGTACCGTTAACACCAGAGAGTCTATTCCGCCTTGCATTGGTGCCAATTGCTCAATAATTTGCAATAGGAACCATTGCCCTACCTGCTCAAAGCTGATAATTTGTCCATCTATCTCAGGTAAGAAACCTTGGATATCTGCACCAATACCGCGTTTGAAACTGCGGAAAAATCGCGGGTCGTTTTTCAGGTCAAGACCGCGATCGCGCACTTGTTGACCCACCAACACTTGTCCCTTTGAGGCATCTTCAACATAAACCAAGCTGGGAATCAGTGGGGGGTTGAGACTTTGTTGAATCGATAAACCAGGTATGTTGAGAGTTTCTGGTTGTTGGGTAACTGGGTTCCACCGAGCGATAACTGTGTTGCTCGTTCCAAAATCTATTGCTATTGCCATAATTGTTAATCATCTCACGCAAAGATGCAAAGCGTGAAATTATTTTCCCATTACCCATTGTATTTTTAAGAGCGCAGCTATTTCGACAGGAGTTTTCTCAGCACTCTGCCCACATAATAATTAAACAAAAAAGTCAATGCCTTAAAGTAGGATTTATTTTATGAAATTTATATGTAAAGATCATAACAAAGCTAGATGGTGTCCTATGCCTGCTAGCAAAATATCATTCAAGCTATGCAGGAAAATCAACAACAGCCCGAAATCGCACAACAGGCAGCTTGTGCTGATGAAATATTGGCTGCTTTTGAGGAAATAAAGTTTTTACGCGAGCAAGTAGAGTTTTTGCGTGAGTTGGTAGAGAGCCAAAAGCTATATTTGCAGCACAAAGAGAACCAACTGCAACAGCTAGAGCAAGAATTGAAGATCACAAACGAAGAGTTGTTTACTGCACTCACTTTAGACGCAAGTTGCCCCTGAAGGGGCAACTTGCGTCTAAAAAATTTAGAACACTTAACACTCTTTAAGGCGAAGGAACTAGCTAAGACAATTTTGAAAAGTGAAACATTGAAGAGTGAGTCTATAGCTGAGTTGATCACTCTTATTTATGGCGAAAAAGTTAAACCAGAAGAATTGCAACAGACAGACAGGTTAAGTCTTCAAACAAATCCTTTAAAAAAGAATCTTGCCCATAAGAAATCAAAGAATTTAGCTAGAACGGCTAGAAGCCCCACATCTGACCCGATAGGGCAGTGTGGGATGAATAGCCGGACAAAAACTCGGCGCACCTCCGACCTATGTTGACCATCGGTCAACGCGGGAGTGGGGTGCCCGAGTTTTTGTCAATCTCCGGGATTTTTAACGAGTCAATCATCTCATCAATTACTTGAGTCATTGTTTTTTCTGTTAAAGATGCATATAAGCGAAGTTTATTTAATCTTCTTTCAGATGTTCTAACTCTAATATATTTATCCTTTATTTTGTTTCCTCATTGTTTCCTTATAATGTTATCATATATAAAGCAAGGAGGTGATTAAAAGTGTTGAAAGCAGTTAAGGTAAGACTATACCCAACAACTGAACAAGAAATATCTCTAGCCAAATCATTTGGTTGTGCAAGATGGTATTGGAACTATGCCTTAAATGCTTGCATCCAACACTACGAACAAACTGGAAAGTCGTTAAAAATAAGTGTTTACAAGGCTTATCTCCCGCAATTAAAAGTAGAACATCCTTGGTTGAAAGAAGATTGCTATTCTGCTGTTCTACAGTGTGTAGCCATTAACTTAAACAAGGCTTATACAAACTTTTTTGAAGGTAGAGCCAAGTTTCCAAAATTCAAGTCTAAGCATCATAAGCAGTCCATTCAGTATCCGCAAAACGTTAAGGTTGTAGGTGATTGTCTGGATGTTCCCAAAATTGGAGTAATTAAGGCTGTCTTTCATAGACCAATTGAGGGAAAAGTTAAGACAGTTACCATCAGCAAAACTCCTACAGATAAGTACTTTGCATCTATTCTGTGTGAAGTAGAGGGAGATACTAATCAATCATCTGGTGACAAAACACTAGGTATTGATTTGGGCTTAAAGGATTTTGCTATCGTCCATGATGGTAACCAAGTTACTAAGTATTCCAATCCAAAACATCTCAAACGGCACGAAAAAAATCTAGCTAGAAAGCAGAAAAAACTTGCTCGTAAAGTTAAAGGTAGTAATTCAAGAAACAAGTACAGAAAACTCGTAGCTCTTGTTCATGCTACGGTTCAAAATTCCCGCCAAGATTTTCTGCATAAGCTAAGCAGAAAACTGGTAGATGAAAGTCAAATCATCATTGTAGAGAATCTCAATGTTAAGGGAATGGTACGGAACCGCAAGCTATCAAAGTCAATATCCGATGTAGGTTGGGGGATGTTTGTTAATTTCCTAGACTATAAGTTGAAGCGTAAACAAGGACGACTTGTAGAAATAGGAAGATTCTTTCCCAGTTCAAAGACTTGTTCGTGCTGCTTAAATGTTGTTGATGAGTTAATGCTCGATATCCGTGAATGGGATTGTCCCAAGTGCAAGACTCACCACGACCGCGATGGTAATGCAGCATTGAACATAAGGAATGAAGGGATTCGGATATTATCTATGGACGGAGGGAACCCCGTTCTTGCCGTGCCGAGGCAGAGTAAGACCACCTACCTTCCAAGGAAAGGGGCATCTGTCAATGAAGCCGGAAGCCTACACCGACCCGTCAGGGCGGTGTAGGTAGTTCACAGAAGTCGTCCCAGAAACGTATAGAAAGATCTAAGAAGCATATCCAGGAAACCAGGGAACTCTTAGAAAAATCAAAAAAGTGCCTAGAGAAAATCAAATCGCCCTCAGACACCGAAGATTAGGGAATTTATTGCAGCCACCAAGAGCGCAAATGGGCGATCGCTTCTTCCTTATGCTTAGCTTCGACTTCTATCCAAGGCGCTTCTCGGTAAACACTCGGCATCGCGGTGATCAAGTCGCTGTGTTTTCTGTCTTGAAAAGCTTCTTCACCGTTGGAAATATGAACCAACTGCCACTCAGGCTTATCCCAAGTTTCTCGTGCGGCATAAAACATTTCCGCCACGTTCGGATCATCGTAACTCTCTAAATTTTCATGGCAGATGTGGTGATGGGCATCAAATACCAATGGTACATCAGCCCGTTGGCAAACTTCTAAAATCTCACGAGTACTGTAAGCGTGTTCGTCATTTTCCAAAGTCAAGCGGCTTTTGATGTTTTCTGGCAATTCTGAAATCACCCCCACCAGTTGATCTGGGCGTTGAGATTTGCCACCATGAATATTCATCAATGACCAAGAAGAACGTGGTAAACCTAGTAAGTCTAATGTGCGGGCGTGGCGATCTAAAATTTTGATACTAGATGCCACCACTTGTGGTGAATCAGAACTCAGCACCACGTATTGGTCTGGATGTAGTACCATTCGGATGCCCAATCTTGCCGCCCTTTGCCCGATTTTGGCTAAATCTGCACTCATCTTCTCTAAAACAGTTGCGCCGACTTCGTCCTCCCAGTCACTCATGGGGAACAAATTAGAAGTCATCCGATAAAGCCGCAGTGAGTTCCGCACACAAAAAGTTAACGCCAAATCCAAGCGCTGTAAGTTATCGCGATAAAGTACTTTCAGCGCGGTTTCCCGTTGCTCTTCTGGAAGTTCTAAGTAGCGCGTGCGCGTTATTGTCCGGAAGCGCACCTCTTTGGAAAATGTAATGCAAACCAGTCCTAAGTGCGGTGGAGCAGTTTTTTCCAACTGCTGTGCATTAGGTGAATTGTTAGTTGCAATCCCTGATAGGGATTTAGACTCCCGCACTGCTGACATATTACATATCACTATTACGCCACTTCTTTGATTTAACTTATTTCTACCCTTGAGTGGTGAGTATCTAAAGGCAGAAGTCACTCGCTTTGCTCAAATTCAAAATTCAAAATTATAAATTCAAAAATAATACGCGCGTTGCGGCTCAATTACCTCACCCCCGCCCCTTGGCATTGCATACAACGTCTCTAGAGTTTGTCCATTTTCATAGGAACTACAAGCTTCCGTTCCGATAAAGACAACAAGACAGTGTTGTAGAAGTATATCTGCCTAAAGATAGATTTATGAAAAATAGTAAACTTTTATTAAATCAAATGTCATAATTGAAACAAAATTTTTTCATTTTGGTATTTATAATCTCTTGACAAAAGTACCTATGGCTACAAATCCAAAAATACAGGTTTGGCATATGTATCTTTTGGCATTGATGTCAAGTAGCTTAAATATTTATTAATATAGTAAAGAAATTTAATATTCAGCAGTCAGAGTCAAAAAAGCTATCAGGTGCGGAAGTATCGCACCAAAAATCTACCAGTAGCGACGATTCGCCGCTGGTGCATCCTCTAACCATCAGATTCTTCAACAACGGAGAAAATCATGAATAACCAGCAACAGTCAGACTCTAATCAATTTGTGGGAAATCTTAAGAATGGAATTTGGGTGTTTGGCATTTCATCTTGGGTATTTGGTATAACTGATCGCAGCATTGCTTCGTTTTCCGATGGCTATCTGTCTGCGTTGGATCTAACGCAACTGTTTACCGCTGCAACTTTCTTTGTGGCTTGGTTATTTCTCAAGCCCACATCTAAGGCATAATTCCATTTTTGATGTTTGATGGAATGCAAATGTAGCAGCCATAAAACCAAATAGTAAGATACGAGGACAATAGTCCTGATTGGCGCTAGTTTTTTTAAAAATTGGAAGGTTGAGTATCTGAAACAAAGCACTTTTTACGGCAATGGAGGGTGCGCCAAAAGTGTATTTACTTACTTGCAAATGCAAAAAATCGGGGGAATTTAGAGAAATCTAAAAATTTCCCCGATTTTTTAATGAAGCCTCTTACTCGGTTCCCGCCAGAAGAATACCTATTTTTTCACCGCACAAGGCAAGAGAGGACAGTGAACTACCTACACCGACCTTACGGTACGGTGTAGGCTTCCGGCTTCATTGACAGATGCCTTTCTACCTTTCGGCTTATTGGTCTTACTCCGCCTCGGCTCGGCAAGAACGGGGTTCCCTCCGTCCATAGATAATATCCGAATCCCTTGATTCCTGATGTTAAGTGCTGCATTACCATCACGGTCATGATGAGTGCCGCAACTAGGACAATCCCATTCACGAATATCGAGCGTTAACTCATTAAGAACGTGACCGCAACATGAACACGTTTTAGAACTGGGAAAGAATCTCCCTATCTCTACAAGTTGTCCTTCTTTGCGTTTCAACTTGTAGTCCAGAAAGTTAATAAACATTCCCCAGCCCACGTCGGATATCGACTTTGATAGCTTGCGGTTGAGCACCATTCCCTTGACGTTGAGATTTTCTACAACGATAACTTGGCTTTCGTTGACCAACTTTCTGCTTAATTTATGCAAGAAGTCTTGGCGGGAATTTGACACTCGTTCATGAACCTTGGCTACTAGTTTTTTATATTTGTTTTTTGAATTACTACCTTTTACCTTACGAGCAAACTTTTTCTGCTTCCTAGCTAGATTCTTCTCATGACGCTTCAGGTGTTTCGGATTTGAATGTTTGGTAACTTCATTACCATCATGAACAATAGCAAAGTCTTTCAACCCAAGGTCAATACCTAGTATCCTGTCGCCACTTGGTTGATTTACATCACTATCAACTTCACATAGCACAGACGCAAAGTACTTATCTGTAAATGTTTTGCTGATATAGGAGTCCTATTTGATTTTTGAAAAAACTCCGTACATAGCAAGAGTGTCAAAATCAAAGGTAGTGTGTCGGATAAACCACTCAAACATCCATTTCAA